>ENA-ORVC01000055-ORVC01000055.1-human-gut-metagenome-genome-assembly--contig:-NODE-55-length-101610-cov-21.663798_pt1 | contig 101610 bp, 134 predicted proteins | sample MGYA00242092_ERZ509234 | MGnify/ENA primary metagenome ERZ509234 (study PRJEB26280, sample SAMEA2338800) | human gut metagenome | biome: human gut; feature: human-associated habitat; material... | reverse complement strand
GCCTCGTTAATCTTTGCACTTTGAGTATTGTAGTAACTTACCCAACTATTAGTAAACGAAGATAACATTTGCTTACGTTGTTCATAGGTTGCTTGTTCGAATTTTCTCAACCACTCTTGAGCGCCAGCATATTTAGAAATATCCGCTTGAATATCCATAGCGTTTTGCCATTGAGATTTCAAGTCTTTCAAATTATCAATTTGCTTATCAGTTTCTTTAATTTGTTCATCAACTTCGGTCACATAAGAACCAGTAAATTGTTGTAACATTTGTTTACGCTCTTCGAGAGATGCGTTATGGAATTTGGTTGCAAAATCAAGAACCTCTGAACTGTTCTTAATCTCGTCATTAATATCCCCCAAATTAGTTTGCCATGCTTCTAACAATTCGTTTAATTCATCAATTTGACCTTGAATATCTTGTTTCTTTTGAGCCAATGCTTGCTCTTTTTGTAATTCAGCCAAATTCTTGTTAGCCTCGGCTAAATTTTCTTCAGCTTCTTTAACATCTTCGGGATTAGCTTGCCAAGTCCATCCAACCAATCTGTTGCTTTTATGACCTATAATTAATATAGGCGAGTAGGAGTTTCCACCTACTTCTCACACTTATTTATTTTTGCATTATATGTGAGCTCGGACTGTATATCACCATTTATATAAATGGAACAAACTTCAATATATATGTTACCATATACATCCTGCAGTCTCTACACATTCTTATTTAACTTGTTTAAAATATTTGGAATATTATCCTTTTCCCAATAAGGTATTTCAATTAATGTTATATTGTTTCTTTTGCAATAATCCCTCTTGAGTTTATCGCATTTTTGTGTATATAATAGTTTTCCATATCTCTTTTACCATATTATATACTCCTATAATTAATTTAACAAGTTAAATAAGTCTTTGCTCGGTCTTATGTATGCCTACATTTTGACCGATATAGTTTGTTTAGGGCATTGTTATTTTTTTATTTTGGTTACCCTCCTCGTATACACGAGTGCTTTTATTGGCTTTGGCAGCATCATAAGCATCTTGAGCCTTTTGTGCCTCTAGCTGAGCCTCTTTTAGCTTAAGTGCTTCTTCCTCTTTGTCGTTCTTCTCGTCGAGAGCATCCATTTGTTCTTGAAGTGCATCAATTTCGGCTTTAATAATATCTTGAGCCTTATCTTGTTGTGCTTCATAAATTTCTTGTAACCTCTCTAGTTCCTCACGACGTTTTTCTTGTAATTCGATTTCCTTTTCAAGTTGTTTAATTATAGCACTTTGCATAGCCTCATATGCTTCTTGTGTACTACTTAAATCATCTTTTAACTTGTCAAGATTATTTCTCAATCGTTCTAATTCTTGGTTTTGTTTCTTAGTAGCATCTGCATTTTTCTTAGATGCACTTGTTGAACCTTTGGTTGCCTTAGTGTAAGATGGCAACGATAGACTAGAGATTACATTAATAGCCTTATCATATTGACCCACCTTAGCTTGCATTTCACTCAAAGCGTTCTTATAAGATGCTAATTGTGTATCATTCTTGATAGTAATAGACTTTAACGCTTTGTTTAGCGCCTTGTTAACACCATCGCTTGTTTCCCCAAAGGCAGCTAAAATATTTGCAGCCTCAGCAGAAAGTGATTGCATACGACCTTTGGCGTCTTCGGTTTGACCCTTGCTCACTGCTGAACCAGCTTGATAAGCCTCTATAGCAGCTTGGGTGGCAGCAATTTTAACTTGCAATGATTGTTTTTCCATTTCAATGTCAGCAATCTTTTCTTGCTTTTGAATTTCAAACAAAGCACTTGCAGCGTCGGCATTTAACTTATACACACCATTTTCTTCTACTAGCAAATCCATATATTGACCGCCAGCATCAATTAGTTTCATAACTGTATCTAATGATAGTTGACCGTTTGTATCAGCTTCGTTCCATGCGGTAGTTAATAAATCTGTACTTTCAGCCAAACTATCCATAGTATCAGTTAGACTTAAATAATGATTGTCTAACACATCTACTGTACTTGTTAATTCATTAATTTCATTTTTAGAACTATCGATGTAATTTACATAATTACTTAATGCTTCACTTTGAGTATCACTTAATACATATCCTTTTTCTTGTAGTGCGGTCATTTGAGCGAATATATCAGCATATTGAGTAGCTATCTCATTGTAATTTTCAACCGATTGATTGTATGCTTCTTTTTGTTCATCAGTAGCATCAACACCAGCTTCACTAATAGCGTTGGCTGCATCAATCATAGTTTGTTTAGCATCTTCAATCTCGCTCATATCGGCATGAACCGTATAATTAGTTCCATCTTCCAATTTAGCGTTAAACGCATCTACTTCGCTTGTATCTACTTTATATTTATAAGTAAATGTACCATCATATTTTTGAACTCTTTCAACTTGACCACCACTGGTGTCTTTGAATTGCATTTTACCAGTTTCTTGTGCCTGCAATTCTTGTTGTTGTTTTAATTGCTCAGTTTGTGCTTGTAATACTTGTAACCTAGTTTCTTCTTGTGGAGTTAAGTCTTTTGTAGAATTTTTTAACCCCTCAAGTTCACTATTGGCACTTTCTAACTCATTAGATATTTCATCTAAGTTTTCTTTGGCTGTTTCAATTGGATGAGTCCATTCATGAAATGCCTCGGCTGCTGAAGAAATAACAGCACTTAGTGCCATACCTGCCAAAACACCAACTAGCCCCATTGCTAATGATTTACCAACTGCTACCACTTGATTTTTTGTTCTCTCAGCTGCAACTTGTTGGTGAATAAGACCCAATGTAGCCTCGTTATATTTTGTTTCGGTTTTTTTAAGATAAGCCCTTTGTTCTTCTAAGGTCTTTAAATTCTTTTGTGACAACAAGATTTCCTTAACGCCTTCATCTTGTTTGCTTAAAGAAACCGTTGTGCTCTTAACGTTATCCCTTATTTCTATAATATTGTTTTTTAATGTTTCCCACAATTTAGTTGGCTTACCCTCATTTTTAAAAGTAGCATAAGCAACAAATGCTCCAAAAGCTACATTTAATAACCCTACATTATCAGTTAATTCAATAACTGCGGTTGAGGCATCTATTAACATTTTAAGCCAATTACTATCTAATGTATTAGTAGATAATTGTTCAAATGCCGACAACATTTGTTGGGTTTTACCCTCAATAGAATTTAAATCCGTAATGTTAATTAAAATCGCTAATTTTAACTAATTAAATATCGAGTTGTTCTAATATGTAAGTCTTATATTGATTGTCTTTATAGAGATACCAAGGAACTTCTATTAACTTGATACCATTTTTTAAGCAAAAATCCCTCTTTGTCTCATCTCTACGTTGAGTTAATTCCCAATCTTTGACATAAAACTTTTTCTTATAATGTTGCTCTCCTTGCACCTCTATACAAGTATTTAATTTGGGTAAATAAAAATCAAAGCGCAACAACCTTTTCATCTTACATCCATCAAAAGTTTTTTGCATCTCAAACAACATTCCCAAATCCCTTAAATAATTTTCAGTTAATCTTTCTATTTTTGACATAACGTTATTACATTCAGGACATTGAATTCGCTTGCTCCACTTAACATCATGAAATGTAGTAGTAAAAACATTACCACAATCACACAAAAAGGTCGTAGGCGCATTACCTTTTGTATAGTTTCCTATAATTTTTATTTTATAACCATTTTCTTTTAAAAACCTATTAGCCTCTTCCTTTGTGGTTTTAAGCATATTGCTACGTCTTCTTATTGAACAAGCAGGACACAATGGGTCTACATTTTTTCTCAAATTTTTAAACGTGGCACTAAATTTAGCACCACAAACGCATTGAAACTCCAACTTATCATCATTTTTATGAGGATTTATTTTAGTTAATAATTTAATTTTCCAATTGTTGTCACGCATATATTTTTTAATATTTTCCAACATATATGGGTTGCGTGCCGAAAACTTAGATTGAACATCTTTTTGTCTCGTGATACAATTTATGGTACTCGAATACTTATAACCATCTTTTTCAAAAAATATCTTTTCTTTGTTATTTTTGTATTCTTCAGAAATTAAATTATATCCTCTCTCCTTTAAAAACTCTCTTACACTATTTATATCCCACAATTTTCTTTTAATAATACCATCCCCTTTTATAATAACTCGATATTTAATTCATATACTTTCGCATATGCGCAGACCATTTCTTCACCCTAATATTATATAGGGGTATACCTTTTCGATTTAAGGGGTTCTCACCCACGCCAATAGCGATTGCGCCCTACGATTATTGATTAAAGTATTCGGGATTTCCACCCTTATTCTCTTGCTTTAATCTCGACATGAATCTGGTCGTTGAACCTTTTCCCTCGACTTAACTAACACATGATTTGTGTATAACGTTAGGGAACTTGGTTGCATGAACACCCATTGTATAGACACTTAGGCTTTTGACCATATGCCATTCTTGCGTTGTTTCTACTTTCGTACCTTCATAATGTGCTTTCGCCATTATTGTGGTGCAAGACTTTAGGGATTACCTGCAATTAAATATATTCTTAGTGCATATTACTATACACATAGGCTATTTTATTCTAACCTCTCTTGTTCCTCAGTTGCACTACCTGTACTATTTGCAGCTGCTTGTACTGCTTTGTCTACAGATTGCCAATTTGTTAATAAACTTTCTAAAACTGCAACTTGTCTCTTCGTTTTAATTTATTTATTGTTGAATTTTTTTAAATCTCCTGTGTTCTTTGTAATTGTTATTAATATAGTCATTTTTTCTTACCCAAAAATAACCGTGACTAAAAATCATACTTCCTTGTTTTGGTCTGGGTATTTTGTCACCTGTTGATTTAAAATACCCCCAAGCGCTGTCGACCTCGGTTATATTCCCTTGGGCGTCAATTCTTATCAATGGTGTTTTGTTATGAGTATAATTCATTCTATCTTTTCTTAAATACAACCTACCTCGGTTGACATGGTTTTGAATAATATTTGGTGATATTTTTAATTTTTCTCCAATCGCTTTATACGTCATATTTTTATCTAAAAGTTTTTGAACTTCATCAAAATCGATTGGTCTTTTTAAGAAATTATTTTTAATATCTTCATCAACAACCTTACCAAATAATATTAAACTAACATCATCAATATTGTAATCTCGCTCATCAAACTCCATGAAATTAAATCCACTTTCTAAAGCGTATTGCTTTTTCTTCATGTCAAAATCCCTTTTGTTATCATGGAATCTACTTTGAAATTCTATTAAAACATTTCCAAATTCATAATGATTTGGAATATATAAATCATATTTACTAGGCTTTCCTTTCAAGCCTTTAAAGCCTATGTCTTTTTCTGTTTCAACATTATCACAATATCGTTTTGCCATTAAGCTGATTTGATTATGCAAAAATGAATTTTGAGTATATGTAACACAATAAAAACATCTATCATTAGCTTTAAAAGCGCAATATTTTCTTTCAAACACTTCGCTGCATGTGTTACATTTTAATTTAATAAAAAACTCATTGCGCCCATTTTTCCTTCTTTTGCTCTTAGTGTTTTTATAATAAGCATCTACAAATTCGTACTTATTATTATAATTTTCTTTTATAAACTTTTTAGCATCTTCTATTTTTTCATCTAATTTTTTCTTCATATCATTATTCAATTCAACAATAAAAAATCCTTACACTCTCATGCAAGACTAGACTATATCTTCACCCTATATAATAGGGGCAGACCATTTCCACCATAAAGGCGTACTCTACTTTATTCATCCACTTTTACGTGCCTTATTCTCTACATTGTAGAGTTATATTTATTATTAATTTCGATAGTCGTTGAACACACCCCATATCTAAACGACTTAGGGGCTTCGCTGCTGATTGTCACATATATTTATATATATCACTTATACATGCTTATTTCTAAGTATGTTTAGTTTATAAATACTTCGAGAGTTCCCAGCAATTAGGTCTGTACTTGGTGTATATCTCTATACACTCTGGCTAAAGATTAACCAGCTATCTGCTCCTTTTTTGTGAAACTTAGTTCGCTAGACTAAGCCTATTTGAATTATATCAAATACTCATACTTTCGCATGAGAACAGACTATATCATACTCTCATTGAGAGCCAATCCGCTTCGAGTCACCAATCGCTTGTGACCCTACTCTCTTACGAGATAGTCGTTAAACCTTACTCTATACGAGTCTTGGCTGTTGATTATCCATTATAAAGCACTTAGGGCTATGTCACCACATTCATATTTCACCATATGCCATTCTATTAATTTTTTCTAACTTTCGTTCACATTCACGCTCGCCTTTTCAAGCCACGTTGTAGTTTAATAGACTTTAGGACTTCCCAACAATTCAAATTGTTTTAATTGGGCTAAACATAGTAGCCAACCCAAATATTGACGTTGATTTGTAGTCAACGTAGGATAGACTTCTGCCAAGTCTTTGAGAATATCATAAGTATCTCTTAGTTGACCCTCGCTATCCATTAAATTAATTCCAGCTATTTCTTCCAAGTCCTTGCCTAATTTGGCAACCCCTGGTGTAGCCTCATCTCCTGCTTCTTCAATACCTCTAATACGTTGAGATATTGTTACCAAACCAGTAGAAGTTTTCTCAATATTTTGTAATACTTCGTTTGCACCTGTAAGCAATCCCGTTAATTCGCCCATAGAAGTTCCAGCTTGAGCGTATACTGCACCAGATCTGGAAATTCCTTCTGCCAAATCATCAAAAGATATCGCAGCATTATTACTTACCTCATTCAACGTATCAGTAATTTCACCAGCTTGACTAGCTTGTAAATTATATGCTTTCATTACTGAAATTAAAGTTGATGACGCAGTTGAAATATCACTCATTTCATCGGCTACATTTAACATTGTAGCAGCTTCTTGAGCCAATGTCAAGGTTTCATTTAAAGCATATCCACTTCGAGCAAAATCTCCAGCAGCCTTTAATACTTCAGTACCAGTTCTACCAACCGTTTCGCCTACTTGAAATGCTTTGTCGGTATAATCTTGCAATGCTTGTCCGCTAAGATTTGTAACCTTTTGTATTTCGACTAATGCACTATCTAACTCCTTGACATTATCAATCATTTTGTTAACGACAGAAATAGTCATAAACAATGCTTGTGCACCAATTACATACTTAGTAAATCTTTCGGCACTATACCTTAATTGTTCCCCTAACGACTTTTCTCTATTATTATAAATAGAAACTTCATCACTCAATAAACTTATTTGCTTTTTTACATTTGAAACATTTTCCGCTGTAGTATCGGCTTGGGCTTTGCTAATAGCCTCATTCACCTTATCGAATTGACCGCCAATACCTTCATCTTCAAATGCGCTTTGATGTAATGCTCTAATTTTATTTAATTTTTGTATTTGTTTATCTAGTGTTTGATTTAATCTATTGCTAGAATTATTAGCTTGATTATAACTACTAATTAAAGTCTTAGTGTCTTTGGCAGTAATATTCAATGACGATTGTAATTTCTTTGTCTCCGTTTCAACCTTTGCAACCGAATTGTAGAAGGCATCCATATCGCCCTTATTGATTGCCAACGACATTTCTCGTTTTTGAGAAGTTATTGTATCAAGTCTTTTGGTAACATCTTCAATACTAGCCTTATCCAATGCTACTTTAATACTAGCAATATATTTTTCTTGAGCCACGTTTTTTCACCCTCCTTTCATAAATTTAGAGGTTATAAACCCATACATCATATTTGTATAAGGAAGATTTAATTATATCTTTGAAGTTGTTTTCTAGCCAATTTAAAAATAAATCTAAATATGGTTGTCGATTTGTTTTACCACCTAATCCATGTATGCCACTAACGTTCAAAATATCCAACATATCTTCTCGAACATCTTCTCCGCCTACACTTGCATGAGCGTTCCAACCATATCCACCGCCTGCGTATTGCACACTTAGTTTATTAGGGTCGAAGTATAACTCTTTGACAAATCCACTAATGTCATGCTTTAATGGAGTTACATCAAAACTATTGGCAAATTCACCAGTAGCCCCCTCGCCATTAAAATAATCTTCATTACTCATATCAACATAGGTGTAGGTTTTAATACATTTTAATAACTCTTTGTAAATGGTTTCACTCGCATCTTCTAACGCTAATTGTATGCCATTTTCCATATCACGTTGAAATGTGTCTATATCAATAATATATTCTCCCATAATGATTATCTAACCTTTGACACTTTGTTTGGCAACTTTTGAAACTATATCATGTTGTAAAATTTTATCAACTTTATCTTTGTCAACATCATTAAAATCTTTAACAACCTTTTGACTCAATAAATCTAGCTCCTCTAAATTTGGTACTCCCTTTAAAATTCCATTAAGCAACATTTGATTGTTCAAAACATTTAGATAGCTATCAAACACACTTTCAAACTCTTTGATATTATCAATTTTACTCTTAACCAAAGTAATTAACCCACTTTGTAACGCCTCTTCGTATTCAACGTTTTCAAGGTTTACATTTGTCAATAATTGAATTAGATATAAATCAGCGCAAGCCTTTGCTGTATAGATATCATCTAATGTTAAGATACCATCAAAATCATTTTCAACACCTAATTTTCCAATAGACATATCAATGATTGTTTTAATCTCTGGATATTCAATATAAGGTTTTACTAATACAGTTTCCCCATTAAACACAAATCTTTTTTTATTCTTTTTTTTAAATTTTAACAATATTTTATCATTTGACATAATTAAATCCTCCTATTTTATATTTAAGATGTGTAAAAAAATAAGAGTAATATATTACTATATCACTCTTATTATCGTTGTTATTTTTGTTTCTTAGAACTTCTAGCCTTTGCCCCACGAGTAATCACAAGTCCTTCTTGTTTGTCTTTTAGTGTGCAAGATTGATAGTTTGCAGATGGTTTAAACTTGTTTTCAAGATTACACCATCTACTGAACATACATGCCCCATTTGTTTGAGAACATATATAATATACTCCACTACCCTCTCTTTGCTCACGACCAAATTTACAAAAAGACATAATTATGATACAGTTACAAGGATAGAATCTTTGTAAATAGTTCCGCCATTAGTATAAGTTACTGTAATAACAGCGTTATCATTAACTTGCGCTCCAGTAGCAATAGTTACAATACCTGTTTTCGCTCCTACAGAAATATTAGAACCAGTAGCTGCTGGCTTCGTTGCAACCGCAAACCCTAATTTGGCATCAGTAGCAGGAATTTCAATATCTCCTTTTACACCACCACGTAAACCAATTACATTTAATTGAACCGTTTTTTGCATCCCATGAGTTGCTGTAATATCTCCATTAGTAATTACAACTCCACCAATTTCAGATAAAGCATCTTCTAAAACAGGAACCCATTTAACGTAAGCATAAACGTCTCCACTAGTACAATCTTGACCAGAAACATTTAACGCAGTACCAGTTAATGTTTCACTAGAAACACCATCAGCACTTAATGCTAATTCATAGTTACCATCAATTTGGAAACGTGGAATATTGTAATGTAAGTATTCTACTAATTCCATAGCTTCGTTTCTAATTTCGATAATTAGAGTTAAATCAACAACTTTTGGTGGCTCTTTTGTTTCAATGCTTAAAACATCGACAGTTTCCATAGCATCATAAATAGCAGTAACCATTTTTCCTTTTCCGCCAACCACTGTAATTTCTTTTTGACTAGCATCCACTACTGTTACAGTATCTTCATCATAGAAAACAGATACTCTACCAACAGGAGTTTTAGATAACTCTCCTTTACCACTGGCATCTAAAGTAATACATTCAGTTTGTACTACCTTGATGTTTTTATTTTGAATATCAGAACCAGCATTTAATGGTAAGAACACTTTACTAAATGTAGGTTTTGTGATAGTACAAGTAATAGTTTTATCGTGCATATAACGTGCTTGCATTACGTTGTTAATACCACCACGAACATCAGTAGCAGTCATAGCCATATTAACAGCAGTTGAAGTTGAAGTAGTACCCCAAAATAAACCGTTACCAGTTGAAGTATCACGAGCAACAACGTTAGCTACAGAAACAGCAAATTTTTTTGCCATATATATTTCCTCCTAAATTTTTTATTTATTTTACTTGACCTTTAGTTGCCTTATTTATTTTATCAATAAAAACATTCTTTTGAGAAGCGACCCCATCTTTTGGCTTGTCTAAATCAATATTTCCTACCGACTTAGACAAATCACTATTCTCAAAATCACTTTGAGTAACTAATAAGCCATCGTATCTACCCTTTTCGACATAAGGGTTTGCATAATAATTAATTTTTCTATCAAATTTAACTTTTCCAGACACTGCCAAAGGGTACATGACTTCAAAATCCTTTTGTTGTCTTAGGAAGTATAAATGATGCCTGAATTGATATAATGTATATTTAACAAATTTATCATCATTAATAGCTAAACCCGATAAACTAGCAAAATTAAATATCTCATCTGAAAATGATTGAGGTGGATTATCTTTGCTTAACTCAATTAATTTTTCTTCCATATCTTTATGATACTGTTCAATGCGCTTAATGCTTATTGCATTTTGTTTTAATATCAATTGCCTTATTAAATCAAAATCACTTTCATCGAACACAACTTCTTCTCTACCATCGATAGAAATTATTATTTTAATTTGAGCTAAACTCAAAGCATCAACACTATCTATCTCAATATTTGTTGTTATCCTAATGATTTTATTAATATCATCTTTGGAGCAACCATACACCTCTTCTAGCTTGCAAACATCAAACAACATTTCTTGTATTATTTTTTGAATATTAACAAATGAGATTGGATTAGTGAACAAATAAGCAATCAATAACGCCTTTAGATAAGAGGCTTTATATATCGCCTTTCTCTCCAATACGCTCATGGTTGGATATATAAATTCTTTTTTAGAGTGACATAAGATTATGGAAACTAGGTTTTCTTTATATTTCTCAACAACAAGAATGGGGTAAAACTCTAAATTTTTAAAAGTTTGTGGTTTTCCCCATATGTCGTTATCATCATTATAAAAATCTTGTAGTTCCATTAATCAGATACAATAGTAGTCATGATTAGATTATAACCACTATATTCATTATTAAAATTAACCAATTTAAAACCACCGCTATAATCTTCTAGTCCATTCAAGAATAAATATCTACCATTATCATATAATGGCTTTCCATTTAGAGCATCTACCAATTCTTGCATTATAGCAGTTGCTCTATTGTCGTATGCGACTTGGTCTGTATCGCATATCATTTTTCGATTATTTACAATAATTTGCAACAATATATTAACCTTAGCCACTTGCGTATCTTGGGAATACCCATTCAACACTTGTATTCTTAGTTGCGAGAAAACCTCTCCTTTATCGCTCGTCATAGCTTCATCAGAGAATTTTTGAAATGCAACATTATAATTCTCTAAGTGTATAGAACTAGGAGCAATCATACCTTTTATTTCTTCTTGTGACAAATCACTTTTTCCCATTGGATTTTCGTATTTTAATAGTTTCCACAAATTAGGACAATTAATCGCCAAATAATTAATTACATCATATGGGATAGTTCTAATTGATTTGTAGCTTGCGTAATCTCTAAAATTATTGACATTATCCATTTTATACAACACCCCTTAACCAAATTTCTAAATCTTTAACCTCTTGATTTTCTATATCTTTTAATTTTATTGTCAACGAGTTTGCTCTATATTGTTTATTGCATTTAATAGTAAATTTATTATTTCCAACATTTTCAATAGAATAATATTGTTGGGGAACACCCATTGATGTTATTTCAAAAGCATCGTCATTAGGTTTTCCATTACTATAATATCTAACCTCATACTCTTGCGATTCGCCTTGCTTTAAACTAGTAACATCGCTAGGAGTAATATTAATTCCATCAACATAAGTTGGTGTATAATTATTTCCATTCCATGCAATATCTTTTTCCAAGTCGTCCTCTGGTTGCTCAGAAACCTTATTCATAAATAGTTTTAATAAACCGTTATTAATACTATTATTATATTGAATAACAACATATGCCCTACCGTTAAACAAAAATCTTTGGTTGATATAGATATTTTTTGTGTCTTTATTGTTTTGAACATATACAACAATATCACAATTAGGCTCTACAAAACCATGTTGCCCCATGTCTAAAGTCGTATATTTCATAGTGTCCTCAAAATTACAAGGATAAGAAACAACTCCCTCCGAAGTTGACATATTTAAAGTTTGGTTGCAAGGAACCATCCTTCCATTAACATTAAATAATCTCAATGTATCTAATGAAATTAATAACCATGTAGTCCACTTTTGGGGAACATCACGAATGTGCAAATAATTAAAATGAATATAATCACCTATTCCAAATTGCAAAGTTTGATAAGGATATGATAACATTTTTTTATAACCCAATGTCTTATCGTCAGAATTTCCTTCCATAATCCATGTTTTATATTTTTTATCATAGTCCATATTTTTATAAACCCATTCAAAATCCACTGCATCTTCAAATCCATCTTGAACAATATCGCTAGTGCTATCTTTTAAGGAATCGCCCTTGTTCATAATATCCATAATCATAGAAGAACAACCTCTTGTTCTCTTTGGCTTAGCGACCATACATACGCCTACCTGCTAATCTTTTAAGTTTATCTTTTGATTTTCGATAACTATATTTTACAATTAAATCATGAACTCTATCTCTCCATTGAGTAATAGATAAGTTTGATAATTGTTTAATTTGTTCAGCTTGACTATGAACTTTATAACTGTTACTATAAACAATTTGATTCAGCGACCTGTCATTTGCTGCATATGCCTCCAAAAAAGGAATATTCATACCCTCAGCAAGAATAATTTTTTCATCTATATCCAAAGTTTCTTCAAAATATCCTATTTCATAAGCACCTACTAAAATAGACAACCCCACTTGTGGGGCTTGGTCAAAGGTGATAATATGAGTAAGTGGGTCATATTGGTAACCAAATAACTCCACATAATAATCATCATCATCTCTTTTTGTACCAACCCAAATATTGGTTTGACCGTCTTGTGGGATTGGGTCTAATTGAAATTGGGTTTCTACCCCATCTCCATCAAAAAAATATTCGCTCTCGCTATATCCCTTTATTTTAGTTAGGTCTTTATGGCAATCATACAAAAATGCCCCTATGGCATATTGTAATTGTCGATAACACAAAGAATAAAATTGATATAGAGGAAGTTTAGCCAATTTAGGGTCTTTTCTAATAACTTCGTTTAAACAATATATTTCTTCAAATGTAGTCATCAATACTCCCTCCATTCATTGTTATATTAGTGAACTAAATTTTTTAAAATTTGTAAAGAATTAGCTGCTTGAACTAATTCTACTCCAAAGAATTTTTCGATAGTAGCCCTACTTGCATAAGGAATACGTTCTAATCTTTTATCCAATTCTAAGTCAGCTAATTTATATAGAATCATGTGCATAATATCTATGTTAGTTTTAGTTTTGGTCTTACCATCTAGCCAACTATAAATTTGGTTGGCGTCTCCACCATTAATTAAATCCATGATTTCATCTTCATCATAAATAAATGTACGTTTAATTCTGAATTCTTTATATTCATTGTCATCATCAAAATAACAAAGCCCTTGTTCAAATACTTTTTTATTAGACGCTTTCTTAAATACTTCTTTTAAATCCGCTCTATCACATTCAACTTCTTCCCCATATTCAAATTGGAGAACCACATCGCCTTTTTGTGATGTTAGCGTAACACCATAAACCGCATTACAACCCACCATAATAGTTTCACCTAAATCATCATCGGCTTTTGTTTCAATCGTGGCTTGTTGAAGTTGATTAGCTTGTTGGGCTTGTTGTTTAAACATTTCAACCAAAGCACTTTGTTGTTTTAACATTTCATTTACTTCGGCTAATTGTTTTTTCATTAATTCAAGTTCTTCATCTTTGGCATCTTTGGTTTTTTGCACAACCTTTGGCTCTTTCTTTTTGGCATTACCACGTTTTGGCGTCTTTGCTTCTTTTGTTTCATCATTTTCAGACGAGATATTTACTTGTTTGTTTTCCATTATATCAATTTCCTTTCTACAACAATGATATAAGAGGCTAGGAATAAACCCTAGCCAATATCATTATTCCACTATATTATTTTTACAATTATTGAGCAACTTTAATTAAACCATAATGTGCTTGTGTAACAATAGCAGCATCAAATTGCATATGATAAGAATAGCTTACTTTGTGTAATGAACCACGAGTAGCATCTGTTTCTTTTGCATAAGCATAATTTTCACGAACTAATGTTACTGGTTTGTCACCAACTGAACTTAATAATACAATTACGTCAGCAGGCAATAAGATTGTTGGAGCCTCTCCAGTGAATGGTTGTGATAAATCAGTAGCTTGTGGGATAACAATGTTATCAACACCAAAAGCACGACCTAAGAAACCATCTCTAATCATTTGGTCTTGACTTTCAAAACCAAAGTTAGTTGTAGCGATAGTACCAGCTTTGTTAAATGCAGTTAAAGTACCATAAGCCTTAACTTCAGCACCACCGTTTACAGCTTGTAAATCACTAATCATTTTAACCACTTTATCACTTGCATAAGTAGCAGAATAGAATGGTGTACCATTTAATTTATTAGTATCGAAAATTAATCCAGCAACTAATTGATATTGAGCATATAATAAAGCCATAGCAACTTTAGCCACTTCTTTACCAAAATCAAATGTTCTATCAACAATACGAATATAATCCATTTGAACACCTAAAGCGTATTCTTTTGGAGTGATTGTGATACTTTGTTTAGTAACACCGTTTAAACGAGTTACATTTGTCATATAAGAACTTCTTTGTGCAACAGGTAACCCTTTTGGTTCAATTTCAGCAGTATAAGAATCTCCTAATCCTACTGTTTCGATATTACATAAATTTAATAAAGCAGTTGGGTTAGAGTTAGCTACAACTCCTGAAATTGCCTCAACTACAATTGAATTATATAAAGCACCAAAAGTCGGGTTAGAAAACGCTCTTGCAACTCCTTCTTTTGTGTTTAATGATAAATGTTCTAAACCAGATTTAGAAGCACAATATCCTAATAACGCATCTTTAACGTTTTTGTTTTTATGAGAATATTCTTTTTTATCCATTTTGAATGAGTCATCACATAAACCTTTGCTTACATAATGGTCTGAACTATAAGCTAAAGCTAATTCAGTTAACCCATCAACAATCACAGCTGCCTCGTTGTCAGTAGCTGAGAAGTTTTGTACTACATTAATTACTTTTTCCATCTTATATTATCCTCTCTTTCCTTATTAAGCTACATCGTCACCGATGAAACCAGTTGCGATTACAGTTTTGATAAATTCAGCACCAAATAAACCACCAGCACGTAAATATTCACCAGCAGTTTCAACTCTTAAATAACATTTAGCAGTTGCATGAGAGGCATTGTTGACCAAAGCATACTCAGCTTGTACTGGAATTAAGAAGTTTTTAGCAGTTGCTGTAGCGTTCTTAATTGCATCGTGAGAAATTTCAAAACGAACATAATTATCAATCATTACTACTGTAACAACATCTCCTTCTTTAAATTCGTATTGAGTATAGTCTGGTTGTCCTTCTGGGCGTCTACCATCAGGTAATTGTTCAAAACCACCATTAATAACTAAACCAAATCTTTGAGTCTTAATATCAGTAGGAGCAGCACCTTTGTAAACATCAACGTTTCTTGCTCCAAATGTTGCATCCAATTCTTCTAATGTTAATACTGCACCAGCTTGGATTGTTTGTCCTTCTGGAACGCTTGCAGTGAATACTAAACGGTCAGGCACACGAGTAATTGGTGCGCAATAAAAATGTTTGATAGCCATATATATTTCCTCCTAATTATTTACCTTTTCTATATTTTTTAGCTAAACTTTCTAATGGGTCTTGGTTCTTTTGAGCCATTGAAGTATTATCAATAGGCATAAATGAGAATTTTTTAGTTTCATCAATTTCTTCAATTGCTTTCTTAGCATTTTTTGCTACAGCAGCATATACTTTTAATGAGAATTTTTCTTCATCCAATTCACCACAACCAAATTTAGCAATTTCAGCTTTAAATGTTTCAGCTTCATCGCCCAAGCAACTAGCATATTCTTTTACTAAAGCGTTCATAGCTTCAACACTTTTAGCATGTTCGATTTCTTTTAATTTGTTTTCAAGAATAGCATATTTCTTTTCCCAATAATCTTTGTCAGCGTCAACATCATCTTCTAATCCCTCTTCGCCTTTATCATGGGGTTCGATTTTATTCTTTTTAACATTTTCTTCTTTTTCTTTGACATCATCTTCTTGTGCCTCAGCATCATCTTTGATTTCTTCGATGTCTTTGTTATCCTTATCAAGTTTGTTCTTGATTTCTTCTGCCATAGAAGCATCCTCCTTTTCTTTGTCTAATCCTAATTTTTTGTAGATACTTTCTACCTTATCAACCACTTTGGTATCACCCTCGGCTTTAGCATAACCCAAAGCGGAAGCTAACCCTCCTCGATTATAAACAGCAGTATCTCCAACAATTTCCATGACTGGATATTTTAATTTAGAACTTGGGCTTTTTTCCCACCCTTGTTCAACAAGCAAATAAACATCTTTAACTAACGTCTTATAGTTTTTAGCACTTAAAACTTTATTTCTAAGTGTTGTTTTATCTACGTCTCCCCAACTAGAATCAGACATTTTTTCACTTGATTTATTAACCTTTATTGCTTTTTCTTTGCCTAAATCTTCCTTTTTGGCAAATAAAGAACTTTCAATAAATTCTTTCATTTTATTACCTCCATAAAGACTATAAATATCTCCATCTTTATGTTCTTTCATACTATTTTCAATTTCAACTAATTTACTATGAGATATATAAGAATTGTAAACAATATCTTTAACATCATTAAGGACTAAATCAATATCCTTATTTGTTGATTTTCTGTTGATTAAATAATTGTTCATGTTATCATTGATATTGTTTTTTAATTCTAAAGGCAATTTATATTTTGTGTTTTTAGAAAATTTTAAATAAGTATTGTTATAGTCATCGTATGAATATTTAATAACATTCATCTCAGACCCTTCTATGCCCTCTAGTACATCCCTACCTAATAGAGCAATTCCTCTTAATTTCATTTTATTAATTTTTAGAATACCATTATCTTGTTGCCAACCATCTAAAACAATAATTTCAATACTTATTTTTAAACTACCATCACGCTTTTCGATAATACGCATTAAAGTAGGAAGATATACTTTATGAATTACACCTATTACTCGAACATAGGTACGACCATCTCTTTCTACGTATTCGATAGGGGTTAAATATGGAACGTGACCAGCAATTAGCATTGTAGCATCGCCATCTCTAGCGTGTTCTAGTACATCCGTACTCATACTTGGAATCACGCTATTATTAAGACGATAAATAATTGGTTTATCTCTAAATGTTTCTTTAGAACATTCAATACAATCCATATCAATGTCAGTTTTATTTCTATTCACGCCTAAGTGACACAAATCTAATGAAACTAAACAAGTATCTTTATCTTCTTCAATAACGCTTAAATAATCTAACGAAAATTCCAAATTCATTTTATTAACTTTTTCCACTACTCTTCACCCCTTTCTGATTGTTTTCTCAATCCCCACTCTTTTAAGAGTTTAGAAAGGCTTTCACATTCTACATATTTGTATACAACTTTGCCATTTTTAGCTATAAAGTCACCAACTGGCAATACATTATTTTGTTCTAAAAATTTACACAAAGGTATAGAACCACATTTAAAATATTTAATCTTAAATCTATCTTCGATTTCTTCGGTATTAACAATTCTCACTAATCATCACCACCATCGAATACAAAGAATTTATCACACATATAATCAAATGTAAACCAATCATCATTTTTGACTGCATTGGCTTTATCCACTAATAATATGGATTGTTCCATAAATTTATTAAATGTTCTCATAAAGCTATCCAATTCCTTGGAAACATTATAATCACCATGTTCGTTAGCTACTTTTATAGCTTGAACTAATATGTTATAAGTTTCTTCATGATATTTTAAGTTCTTATAAAAAAACTCTCTTGGACTATTGTAATCTGAATCATCTAATGGTGTTGGTAAGTATTTTGTAGTTACATTATACATAGATTGAATATTTGAAATAGTATCACTCCACGCAATGGGAAATAAATGTGCAAACCCTTCATGAAATATTTTTTCAAAATTATTCATAGCATACTTAACATTTAATACAGACAAACCTCTATCCCATATTCTATTCAAAATAAATCCTTGTTGAACCAATTTATCCAACATCTCATTTGTTTCTTCGCTAATTAACAATTTTATCACTCCCTTCTATTCTTGACCCCTGCTATCTCTGGTTGCTATTCCCTCATCGCTCAAATTCATAGTATCTATTTTATCTCTGCCACTTGTTGCATTGACTTTTTGTGATGCTTGGAATTGCGATGTTAGAGGTTGCATTGCACTCTTTAATCCAAACTCATTTTCCAACAATGTTAATCCCTCTAATTCATGAGGTAAATAACCAGCTGCACTAGCAAGATGTTGAATTGGAAAGTTCGCAGAAGTTGTTAGCTTTAACGCTGTATTAATTTCTTCATCTCTTTCTAAGTCATTTCCGCTAAATTTTGTTACCCAAGAATATGTCTTGGTTGCGTTTGAAATTTGCCAATCCATCATTAATTCAAATTGTGGATATAACGCCTTGGCTACATATAAATAGTCTTTTCTAGCATTGATTGTAATAGCCTTTGCGGATTTTGTATCGTCATCCCCAAAGAATGTCCCCGTTGTTCCAGCACCTGCATAAAATGTATCATTTGATAAATTAACGATATTATCTAGATTACTCGCTTGAGCGGTCGATACATCATCAATATCAAAAGGAGAGGCAAACATAGTAATATTATCTGGTAATGTAGATTGTATCATTTCTACAATCTCAGCTGCCTCTTCATAAGGCATAATCATTTCATCAGTATTCTTCTTTTGTGGAATTTTACCCCATAACACTTTCCATAACTCTAGAGCAGACTTATCTTTTAATAATTGTCTGTACGAAAGTATATCTAAAGCACTACCAAAAGTATTACTTAACGGTGGTATCTTTAAGGCTTTATTGGGGTCAAAAGTTAATACAAATGTTTCGTTAGGGTCTAATGCCAAATATTGATATGGTGCTAAGGCTTTTCCTGCCAATCCATCTTTTCTTTTTTCATTAAATAACTCATATTGCTTATAAAGATTAGGAATTATATTAGGAATATAAGCCATTCTATCAAAATAAGACAAATCCAATGAAGCAGTCCAACCATAAGCCCACTTTGATGTAATTATACACCAATCAGTAGGCAATTGCAAAAAGTTTATATCATTTTCGGTTTTTTCTATATGCCAAATAGAAACACCATCTTGCATAGTTGCCAACGCCATACTTCTAAATCTTTGTTTTGGCTTCGCTTTAGCAATAACATCGCTTGCAACTCTATAACTGTTTTGATATGATTTTAGTGATGAGCTACTAATTTGCGTACTACTTCCTGGCAATAACATACAATTAAAACTCAATATATCAGCAAAATAATGAACAAAACGATTGTATTGACCAACTGCATACTCCAAATATTGCGATAGCGCCCTTAGTTTTCTATCGTTATATTGGGGTGCTAATAACCAAGTCTCAATATCATCGCTAGTAGCTTCTGCAGGGTTGAAATTCATGTCTTGTAAAAATCTTTCCTCTAAATAAGGTTGAGAGACACCATTATGAGCCGACAAAGTAGCTAACATTTGTGCTTGTTCTACGCTTCTTTTTAAAGATTGAGCATAAGCATGAATACTTTCACCAAACTCTTGTGAAGTAATTGGCTTTTTAGAATTGCTTTGTGGCTTATTTATTTTTATTGGCTTTTGTTTGTTTTTATAATTTCGATTAGCCATTGTGTCCTCCTTTCTATCTAAATTTAAACCCTACTCTACGCTTATTAGTAGAACGAGTTTTCATAGCTTCTTTAAATTTTTCGGCAGAATATGAATTATTCCCACCTTTTAATTTACCTATCTCTTTTAAAGATATAAAATAATTACCATAAGATATTGACGAATACCTATCCTTTCGACCATTGATTGGTTCAGTTAGTCTAATGTTTCCGCCAAGTATCTCCATACTTAAATTTATACATTCTTCTATTAGTTCTGATGTTTGAACATATGGAGCAAGTTTTAACGCTCTATAATTTGGATTATCATTATTCCTGAACAAAGAATCCTTTGAAGTCAAAATATCTATTGCTCTTTGTTCGTTGACTAAAAATGATATACTGTTATTATCTAATTGCTTCTTAAAATCTACAGCAATCCTACTATTCAAAGCCAAAGAGCCTTGAATTGGAAAGATGACAGGCAACGCCCCACTTTCAACCGTCCTATCTCTTAAGTCACCTATAGTTTCTTTGCTTAAAACGTGTAACTTATCATCATCTATAATAGTCCAAGCAGGATAAACTTCGCCAGTAATGTCATCAATAATCTCTTTTGTTAATTCATCATAAACTGTAATACCAGCATTTTGAGTATCAATAACCAAATAATCAGCTCCATACTCATAATACAATTGTTTTATTCTAAGTGCTTGACGAGACGCAGTAGCACCATTGTGGCTTTCTATATAATCAATATCTCTTTTATATCTAGTTCCATCAAAATCTCCCTCAATGCAACCTATAATGGTGTTATCGTTTTTCTTACCTTTTTTTGTTGCGATATCAATTGTAACAATCCTAATATTGTCATCACTTCTTGTTTTATTATAAGGATTATCAATATGTCTCTTGCCAACTATCTCAACGTTGCTATATGGATAAAAAGGCTCTCTAAGCCTTCTATTAATATCCATGTCATCTAATTTAAAATATGAATCTCCAGACTCTCCAATCATACTGTTTTCATACTCCATCTTAAATGTTAGGTCATCCATTGTACTTTTTTCTCCAAAAATATCCTCTGGTGTTTTTAATTGGTGTTCCAATGCTAGATACATATCAAATGCCACGAGACAACGCTTTTTCCCATTAAACATGTCAGTAGATGTTTCAACAATTTGTTTCCACATCCAATTACTCTTCCAATAAGCAGAAGATATATATATTTTTTTAGATTGTTCAGCTTTTAAGTTTTCATATTTACTCAACAACATATATGGTGGTTTTCTAGGAACATTAAAAGGAATAATTACAGAGTCAACAATTCCTTTATTTAAAGTTCTAAACTCTTCTAGTATTATTAGATTCGAACGCAAACCACGAGAATTATCATTATGTGCTGTTACTATAATTGAAGAACCGTTTCTAAATTTAACTTCATATTCGTTATTACCTGTTGTAATTTTAAGTATTTCTCTACGCAAATTGGGAGACATTCTCATTAATTCTTTTTCTATCTTCTCGGTAATAATCAATCCAGCTTGCGATAATTTTGATGCAACGATAACAATCCTAGCCCCAGGATATAATATTGCATAACAACAAATAAATAACGCAGTCAAGAAACTCTTTCCTATGGCTCGAGCAGCTATCCATACAAACACATTATTTGTCATCATTAAGTGTAATACAAGTTTTTGAAATGGAAATAAAGATATACCCAAATAATGCTCAGCAAATAATTCTACATTTCTTCTATAAAAAGTAATCCAATGCCTTAATCTCTCAATGGTTTTATCATTATTTCTTTCATATAAAGATATTTTATCCTTGTTTGATGCCATTTTTTTAGACAAAGCCATATTTATTCACCTTCGAATTTGTCATAAGATATCTCCATATCATTCTCAAAACTACCATCAATTTCATCTTCATTGTAGTTAATGTGTGGAAAATCTCTATGACCCAATAATAAATTCTTTATAGGGCGAACAATGTGTAAATTAAAGTATTTTTCAAAACCTTGATGGTCTTTATAAAGATTTCTATCTGAGAAAAACTCAGCAGGCATATTTTGTTCAATATCATCAATCCATTTTCCAAATGTCTTATTTCCCTCGCTTGCCTCTTTGTTTTTCTTTAGAGTTGCAGGGTCTAAGCCCATATCTTTAATAATTGATGACTTTTGTTTTAATAACGATTCGGTTGGTTTACCATTTGATATTACAGATTTTTCAATACTTAATTCCACTCTGCACAAATCTCTAATATATGATATACTTATAACATCATCTAATGGAACACCATCAGACCATTTTTTATACAATTGATTTAATCTTTTATAATCTTCGGCGGAATAACCTCCGCCCCAAACTTCCATATTCTCTTTTTCAACAGTCACCAAAGGAACATCTTCGACTGAACCCCTATTTTCGTCACTATTATAAAAGTTTAATCCACGATATTGGGTTGCACTATTGACAAATCTAATATATTCTGGTAAGATTTGTTCTTCTCCCCACTCTTTTTCTACCGCTTTATCGATAATCGAATCAACTAAATTCTTATCATAATAAACATCCAATAAACCGCACAATCTAAATATTGCTCTATGAACGCTATCATACTCTTTTACCATTTGGATATACATTTTTTTAGTACATTCCTTACAAATTGGCATAATGTAAAAAGCGTTAGAACGAGATTTATAAAATTTAGACTCGTCCAATTCTTCTTTGCAATGAAAACAACGCCATTTTTCCTTTTGTGGCTTTGTATTAATTAATTTCTTTTTTGAACTAACAGCCATTGAAAATGACCTCCTTTCACCAAAAACATTCTTACAATTTTTATGTATTATGAGGAGAATGGAAAAACTCCTCATATAATTAAAAGGGAAGTGATATTAAAAAGGACTAATTTTACAAAACAAGTCCTTGGAGATAATAAACTTATTACTTAAAATGAAGTCTTGCACTCCATTAGAAACTACACTATGAGTGTTGCTTTTGCAAATTAAATAATATTCGCAATATGGATTTACATTTTTCCCAAATATGTCGACATTATTTTCGGCTAAACATACTTTATTATGGTTCATAACTATACACACCAATTTGGTTTTCCAACTCAATAGATAGTTCTCTATATTTATTATATTGATTAGAATAATATTCAACATCTCTCTTAGCTTTATTTAAGCCCTCTTGAGATTGTTGTAATTCTTGTTTTAAAACATCATTATCATGTTTAACCTTGGTATAGTTTATGCCAAGTAACAAAGATAATAATGCTAGAAATGTCAATATTTTCACTTCTATTTCTTTTTTTAACATTGTTAGATACCCATTAAACTAAAGAAAGTTTTTCTTCCAGCTACCCCATCAGGATTTAATCCATGGTCACGTTGATATTGTTTTACACACGCTTCTAATCCTTTTCCAAATTGACCTGGGCACTCTACACCGTTAGGATTATACCCATGGCACATTAAAGCAATTTCTAAAGCTGTAACCATGTATTGTTTTTCTCCTCGTTTAACATAGTGTTTACCAAAAGCATCTTTTGACTTTGTTTGAAAATAACCATCTGGGTCAAGGTGCTTTCCATAATCTAAATTAATAGCATGTTGCACACAACGTCTAACATTTCTTAAAGTGTCGCCACCTTTAATTCCATCAACACTAATGATATGCCCTGTAAAGTTAATAGAATGTTGTTGTCCTGCTCTAATTAAGTCATTTCCGCTTGCTTGTGGCTTAGTTTGAGTATTTTGGGTAGCTTGACTACCGCCACCATTATTAACATCCACAATGGCGTTAAAAATAGCTCGAGCGATTTCCGTTGCCCCAATTGATTTATAATAATTAGCATCTTCTGTATCAACGAAGCACACTTCAATTAACATAGATTTTGCTTTTGTTTTTTTGATTACATATAAACCGTTCCCAGCTTTTACACCACGATTTTTAAATCCTAGATTTGAAATATTTTGGCAAACCTCTAGAGCATCGGCAAATTGTCTACCGTTATAAGTATATACTTCTACTCCTCGACCACCGCCTGCATTAAAATGGATTGAGATAAAATAATCCAAATCATCTCTGTTTGCCATATTAACAATTTGACTCAAACAAGAACTTTGACTAGGTGCTTTATCAATAGTACAATTTACTACGTTATGACCAGCTGTTCTTAACATTTCCATTAAAGGAGCAGACACTGCTCTAGTTTCGTTACTTTCATTAATAATACCGTTTGCCCCACTTCCAGGACTCGTTTTAGTATGACCTGCATTTATTCCAATATTCATATTATTCACTACCACCTTTCTTTTTATGTATTAGCAGAAAGAGTTTACTTTCTACTAGTTATTTTTTAAATTTCTTTAGAATCTACTTTTTCACTAACTAATGTAATTAAATTTCTCACTAATTCAAATCCACCAGTAGCCATAACTCCAACAAAAGCACCAATCACTGCTTTTTCAATCGAAGTGTAAATACAATAATAAGAGACACAACCAACTACAGCTAAGATAGTAGGAATTAATTTGTTATTTACCCAATCTAATCCAACCCATAGTTTAATTAAAAATCCTAACATTACACAACCTAAGAACACATAAGGGTTAATCATTTCTAAAATAATACTTGTATCCATATTTTATCCTCCTTATAATCTTTATGGAAATTGTAAATTTACACCAAACAATTAAATTTGGTATAAAACTATACTAATGTGTGGTATATTTATTAACAATAGACCGCCACACACGGTCTGCGATTGTTTCATGCACGTGCAAAATAAAGGAAGGAGCGACCCTCCTCAATATACTCGGGTTCACCACCCTAATAAATGAACAATCGCCAAGGGCGTAAAGCCATAATTACTAACATATTAAGCCATTCTCTACTTATAGAAGAGAGAATTTCGCACTTTTTACTTTAAATTAATAATTCTAAGATATTCACTTACATTTTCTTTTGATACAATTATTAGGTTTTGACTTGGCGTTGAAGAAAATCTAAATTTCTTAGCATGAGCGTCTGTTCCGCTTAAAGTTCCATTTTCAATAGTTCTTCTTTCGTTACTTTCACTCAATGCTGGAGAATGTCTATGACCTAATATATGTAAATCAAAATCTCTATGAATTAAACTTGATAAAGTATTTACCGAGTTTTTAGGATTATCATTATGCCCATGACTAGCAATGATATTATGATTATAAACTTTAAAAGTCGCATACTCATCGTCTAATTCATTATCCAAAATTTCAACATTATCAACATCTTCAAACCTGTTCTTTAAATGCCAATCAATTAATCTTGTAAAGTTTTCGCCATCCAAAGACTCTTTTTTATTTGGCATTACCCTAGAATGGTTATCCAACGTAGAATAGTATCTAATATTAATCCCTGTTTGACTAATGTTATAAATCAACTCAGCTATCATTTCAGATACTTCCATAACTTGCTCCATAACATCTTTTACATTTTCTAGTCTAATAGTAGGATGAATAATCCCACTGCACAAATCATTAAGATTTACAATAACTAATTCATCCAATTTAAACAAATCAATATCTTTTACAACTGACTCATATATTTTTGATACTCTTTTTTTGGCAATTTGAGGATTGAATTTATTTATATGATTATCAATCTCAATACCATAATGCCAATCAGATAGACACAAAATGCCTTTATACATACCATTTATATTTTTTTTATAATTAAAATTATTAGAAGTCAAAAAAGGCTTTGAATCTTTCATTATCAAAGCATATTCTCTCGCAAAATCAAACGCTTGCTCATATCGAGCATCTTGTACCTTAATTCTTCTTAACAATCTTTTCTCGTCGTTAATTTTAATTCTTTCTTTTTCGAGCCTAATACTAGAACGCATAATAGCTTCTTGAATTTCATTTGGAGACGATTCAACAATTTCTTCTTCCAAGTCATTAACCATCATTTTACAACCATAATATTCTCTACGTGCGACATCTTCACTATGTCTTATATTAAATACTATCTCTATCCAATCAGCATGACTTCCTTTGAATAATCCATCTTTTCTCATTTGAACCATTCTTTTAATATAGTCAAAGCGACTTTCATTTTTCCCTTGAAAATAATTTTTACTCATCTTCTTCATGTAATTCACCCATTGAGTTAGTTAGCCTTTCTTTTAAATTACCGCCTTGTTTAAATAACATCGCCTTAAATCCAGGCACAATAACTTCATTCTTATTCAAGTCTAACCCTCTGCGTGGAGATTTGTCTACTGTATAAAATTTACCAAAACCAGAGAACATAATAGTATTCCCTTGCTCCATGGCTTCTACAATGGTTTCTAAAAATACATCAGTAATCCATTTGCTATCTCCTATTGTGGTGTTTAGATTTTCGGCTAATCTTCTTGCAAAATCTTCTTTGTTTAGTTTCATACAACCCTTCCTTTCTACAAACAAATTGACAAAATATTTTGGAAAATGCTTGAACCTCTTATGGCTAAAGCCACAAGATTCCTGTTTCACAGACTTCGTAACCTCTATCTCCACAGGCGTAACTTCGGATTATTCCAACCCTAGCTTTATGGTTACTATGCTACTTGCGACATTCTTAATCCTTCATTAAAAATATTGATAGCAGCATTTATATCTCTATCATGGTGAGTATGACAACAAGGACAATCCCATTCTCTGACACTAAGATTTTTAGTTCCCTTATTTACATATCCACATACATTACAAGTTTGAGAACTTGCAAAGAATTTATCTACTTTAATAACTTTTCTATTACACCAATTTGCTTTATATTCCAATTGTCTAACAAATTCTGACCATGATGCGTCCGCAATACTACGAGCAAGTTTATGATTTTTAATCATATTCTTTACTTGAAGGTCTTCTATGCACACGATATCATTGTTTCTAATTATTTTTGTAGACAACTTATGTAGAAAATCCTTTCTTTGATTAGTAATATGCTCTTGTAATCTTGCCACCTTAATTCTTGCTTTATTACGATTTGAACTACCTTTTGATTTTCGAGATAATTCTCTTTGTAATTTTGCAAGTTTATCTAATGACTTCTTGAGATACTTAGGATTTTCTATCATTTCTCCATCGCTTGTGATGCAAAATTCTTTAATTCCCAAATCTAATCCAATGTAATTATTTGTATTTTCTAATGTAGTAATATCAACATCAATACAACAAATAGACACATAATATTTTCCACTCGGTTCTTGTGAAACGGTGGCATTGAGTATTCTTCCTTGTGGTATCAACTTGTTTTTCGTTTTTACCATTCCTAACTTTGGAAGTTTAATATGTTTTCCGCAATACTGAATATTTTTATTTACACATTTTGATTTATATGAAAATCTATGTGTTTTCTTAGATTTGAATTTAGGATAACCAAAGTGTTCTTTGAAGAACTTTTGATAAGCCATATCCAAGTCTTTGAGAGAAGATTGGAGAGCAGTGGAATCAACTTCTTTCAACCATTCTAATTTTGATTTAAGTTGTTTCATATCATTGGCACATTGCACATATGAAAATGTTTCTTTATTATTTTCATACATTTCAATGCGTTTTGCTAAATATTTATTGTAAACAAATCTACATGAACCAAATGTTTTAGCAATTATTTCTTTTTGCTTTTTATTTGGATAAATCCTATATTTATAAGCTTTCTCCATTGATTTTACCTCGCTTTTCACACATCAAACAATATAGCATTGCATTAAATATACATATCCACGCCCATGAGTTACTTCCATTATTCATCACCTTATATGTATATTTTCTCTTTGGTGATTCATTTCACTACTAAAATGGCAAGCGTTATCGCCTAAGCCATAAATTCCAAAAATGAGTGTTTATTATAGTATATTCATAATATACTCAACGAGCAAAAATATGCTCATCAAGTATATTGAAATTATTTTCTTTTTCCCCAATCAATTTCTCCATAGAATTTCATAAAATTATTGTCTCTTAATATATAGTCGGGATTATTGTTATCTAATTTATAGTTTATTCTTAGTTTTCTAGTATACTTTTGAATATAGTCTTTCCACTTTTGAATTTCTTCTAAATCTTCAACATAACCAACCTCTAATAATTCTTTTAGTTGTCTATTATAAACATTATTAACATTTAACCCTCCCCATTCAGAGAGTATTCTAATATTAACATCAAAATCACCATCATTATTTGCAAATGCTTTAGCATAACATAATATTAATAAGGCTAATTTTCTTGTTGATTTTTTAGTGCTTTGTGTTTTAATATATTCTATATCATCCTTAGATATATTAACCACCCCATCATGACTATCAATAGATACATATTTTTCAAGAACATCTCTAATCAAATGTTTGACACTTAGCTTTATATATAATCCATATTTGTTAGCCCAAGTAAAAATCAACTTTCTAATTTCAACCTCATCATTAATCCCCAAACCATAATAATGCCTAACGAGTAAAGTACAATAATATCTCATATGATAAGCGTTCAAGTCAACTCCATTTAATATATCGTTAACTTTTAGTCTTTCATTTGTCACAACTTACACCTCGCTTTTAATTTCTTTTAATGAATATCTTTCTCCTAATATCTCAATATCACCATTATCATCTCGATATGGTATATTATGAGTGACTGCTTCTATGTTATTAGGTAACCAATCTCCAACCACCGCCCATAAAATCTTTTTGCTTTTTTTTGGATATTTCTCATAACATAATTTAACAATACAATTTACAATCAATTTTTTGTTGCTTGTAATTTTTAACAACTTGTCTTTATAATCCTCATAATAATAAGCCCAATCAACTTGATACTCTTTTGCAAACCTTTTATTAACACTTAAATAATTATCTTGGATATACTCTTTTGCTTTTTCATATCTATTCAAATCCTTGGCTTCTTTAATAGTTAAATTATTTTTATCCTTTACTTGTTTTATTCTATTGTCTCCATAAGTATTTAAATTACGTTGTTCAATAATTAAATCTTGCGATAAGTTAACAAATTCTAAATAAATCTTTTCTATTTTACCCATAACATCTTGATTATCCTCAACACCTTCATCTATCATAATAGTATAATCAAAGTTATCATAAGTTCTTGTGTATTTTATTTTTCTTTCCCAATTCTCTATTTTAAAACACATTGCGTTCATATTACTTCGGTATTTATTAAAATCTCTTAAGGTGGCATAATATGGACTACGATACTTCATAAAGTATGGAATTGGTCTTGCATACTTGGCAATTGCTTTTGGTAAATTAAATCTTATCCCAGTTTTTGACGCATCAACTTCTTTGCCAACAAAAATACTTAGCGTAGAGATATAATCATCATGTATTTTTTTTGTTTTTTCTGTTTTTTTCATCTTGTTATGATAGCAACTGCTGTAGTTAGAATATTCTCCAATTCTATTACTAGAATTATTAATTATTAATTTTTCGATGCTATCAATATTATAATAATCTGGTTCTACAGTTATTTTATCTTGAATATCCATAGTTACTGGAATCGACATATCAACCCCTTTAATCATGGTTGGTTCGTCTAAAACGAACAATAAATCACCGTCAAAATCCCTATATAAACACATATATTGTATTTATATCCGACTATATCATAGCCATATCATTACTGACTTAGGCTCACAGCGCTTCCAAATAGAGAGTTTCACTCCAAATGTACCCTACTCAATTACTCTTGTATATTCCCATAGGAACATACAATACTCTTTCGCTAGTCTGTTGATTACATTAAACTATATCTATATTATCTATATTCTTTATAAGTCTTTCCGCTTTTTATGTTATAAACAACGTCAACAGATACGCCATAATATATTGCTATATCACAACAAGGCATACCATTTTCTAGTTTATTTAATATATCTAAGAAAGCCTCTTTTTTTAATTTTCTATTATTTCCATACAAACTATTTATTCTTTTAGTGTGTCTACCATTTTTATAAGAGTAATTAATATTATCTTTATGGCTTACCCACTCTAAGTTAGAATAATGGTAATTAGTTCTATCAAAATCTTTGTGATTTACCTCATATCCATCTTTATATCCATCTACAAATAACATGGCAACCAATAAATGAACTGGTTTTCCAACTCTAGGATTTTTTCCAACTGTTACTATTGGATAACCGTCCTTATTCAAATGTGGAACGATTTTATGAGAGCGATTTGATAAGGTAACAACATCACCATAATTACTTATAACATATGATAATCCATTAATATTGACTTCTTTCCATTCCTTCTCATTGTTAATTTTTATTTCAAATGACATATCAACACCTCCTTTAAATTAATATAATATAGATTATAATTTAATACAACACAGGATTACAATTAATGCTTCCCCTGTTAGCATGATTTCTAATAGTCATTTCCTACTATTCCTTATCGTAAATCATACACCCTAGATTTCTAGGTTCACTGTGTTTTTAACTATATATTTCTATATAGTGGGACAGATTGTCCTATCCCATTTAATCTCGCCATGTGTGGGCTATTACAGTCCACCATACAAACATTTTGCAAATGCCCTAAATACTTTTCGATTAGTTCATTTCTTACATATGTAACTACATCGTGTTCTGAGCTGCAAATATGTGGATTTCGTGTAATGAGATATTCTTTTCCAACTTCGTAACCACATCTACCTCTAGTCCAAAACTCTTGAAATCCTAAACAACCATTTGGCTCTAGTCCACCAATATGCTCCATAAACAAAATCAAATCAGGAACTGCAAACTTAAAACAACCTCTTAAATATAACTTTCCACATTTAGCATCGTTTATATTTCCTTTTAATAAATTTATAACATGATTTACTACACCCTCTTGCTTAAGCATCTCTGGATTTTTAGCAATGGCTTTAATATAATTACTACTAAGTTTATACTTATCTCCACAAATTCCTAAGAATGTTTTTACATATTCCTCTTTGCCATCTATGACTTTTTGAAAATAATCCAAAGTTTTATCTCCCAACTTCTCAAAATCTGAAAATGGGATGTTTAAATCTTGTAATATTTGATAATTTGCCTTTGTATAAATTTTCTCATCTTTTTCATTAAAATTGTATTTAGCAATGCCAAATACATGGTCATACTCTTCTAACTTAGATAAATAATATTCCCAATCTCTATAATCGTTGTAATATTTGAAATAATTAAAACCTTTATACATAGACTTATCCATAATAATCATAGGTTCATAAACGCTATGTTTAACACCCCAAATATCTTCTATCCATTCAACACCATGGTCAACAAAAAACTTTGTATAATCAACCTTATGAATACAACCCTTCATATAGCACGCTCTAACAATCATAGTATTAATATCCTTTGGCAAATCTAACTCTTTAGTCATTTCTTCAACAACTAAAGGATGAACTATACCCATTCCATCAAAACAATCTATTTCAATATCTCTAGTTTCTTCCTCTATTACTTTTTTAGTATATTCGATAATTTCTCCATCTTCATTTTTGAATGTATCTTGTTTATCATGCAAACATTTAATTTTTACATTTTTTATAGTTCTATTTAATCCTTTGGTAATAATTATCTTAGGCATATAATTTTCTAACATATGACACCCAGTTAACATCAACCCTCTGTATGCTGATAATTTGCTTACTACTGTTTTGTCAATCCTATTATCCATAGATATTCTTTTATCTAATTCTTGTGCGATAGTTTTATCAACAAAACTTAACTTCCCAGTTCTGCTCATAGAACCACTGCGTTCACTTAATACAAATTCTTGGTCATTAAATCTAAAACCGTTTCTAACTATTGATTTTAAATCCTCTTCCTTTGTTCCTCCATCAAATTCAACAAAAGCAATATATTTATTCATTTTATTATTTGTATTCGTAATTAATCTAATTTGTCTAAACTCTTGATTATCACTGGTATACTTTAAATGACTTTTGATATATTGATTATCGCCAACTATCATAAAGTTTTCTTCAATAATTTCCTTTAAATTAAAATTTAAAACTTTATACAACTTTGGAGATTTCATTAATAATCACCACAACTTCCTATTTTATTTTCTTAAAATTTTTCTTAATTTCCTATAATTTCTTTTATTTTCTTTTTATTTCAATTTATTTTAGAAATTATAATCATCACGAAAATCTTCTATTTGTTTGCGATACCAAAAATCATATTCATCAACAATTAATTCATCTTTGATACTTTTCGGCTTATATCTGTTATAAGACATCTCTGACCATTCTGTTCCTCCCTCTTCATCACCATAACAATCATCATAAATAATTTTATTTTCCATTTTACTTTATTTCCTCCTATAATTCATGTGATTTACTTTACTATTATAGTATATCATACACCATCGCCTTTGTAAATACTTTTTTGTTATTTCTTTTAGTTGTTTAATCTTATAAATTTATTTAATAAATCATATTGATTAGATAAAAAGTAATTATCATACATAAAAGCCTTGTCATTATTTTCAGATAACATAATCATGCCCTTATTATTAGTTCTGGTATATTTGTTTTTGATAGTATCTTTTAATATTGTAACAAATGTATTATTTAATCTTCTTTTATCTAATGTTTTATTTTTTAACTTATCCCTATTTAAAATTTGAATATCATACGCTTTGCAATGTCCGTTACAATCAAATCTATTATTTATTTCTTCGCTGACCTTAGCGTAAAAACTTTCTTTAACGCTATTAGATTTATACATAAGGTCTGCTTCTTTTCCTAATTCAAACTCTGCTAAGACTTGATTATAAATATCTTTAATAATATATTCTTCATTCATATCAACTTCTCTAAACGTTGATAAATCATAAAATTCGTGATTATCATATCTTAATAAATAAGTATCTCTTTTTATTAAACAATCATTAGACATTTTTTTAAACACATAATCAAGGGTTGATGATATTCTACTTAATACAATTTTATTAAATTCATTATAGTTAAATTGATTTGAATTAATCTTTTCCAATTCCTTATCGCTTAACTTCATTCCAAACTTATCGTTAATCATACCAACATCTTTTAATAGTTTACTTTTTGTTAATACAATTTTATCTTCTTTGTATTTATTCAAGACACAACATATATTGTTGTATAACAAGTTGCTAAGACCGTTTTCTCTTCTTTCTTTGCTTAATTTTTTCTTTTCTTCTTTTTCTAATTTTTTTTCTTCTCTTAATTTTCTTCTTTCTTCTTTTTCTTTATTCAATCGCTCTCTATCTTTTCTTTTTATTTCTTTTTCTCTTTGTTTTTCTTCTCTTTCTAATTTCTTTTGTTCTCTTAGCTTCCTTCGTTCTTCTTTTTCTTTCTTTAATTTTTCTCTCTCTAATTTCTTTTGTTCTCTCAATTTTTTCTTTTTTGACTTTTCCCTCTCCAATCGCTCTCTTTCTTTTCTTTTCTCTTCTCTTTTTTGTTCCTTCTCTTTTTTCTCTAAATCTTTTTTTCTTTGAGTTTCTTTTTTTCTATTTTCTATTTTATTTCTTTTTACATCATCTAATGCTTGTTTTAATTTATTTGTTTTTTCTTGTGTATAAATATCATTGATTATAAACTTTACACCGTCTTTACCATAATCAAAATACAATCTCCATTTATCTAATTGTATAACCCTACTTTTACCACCCATGTAAGGCTCTTCTAATATTTCGCACATTGTTTTATAGTTTTTAACAACTTGACCATTGCTTAACTTATCTAAATTCATCATATCCCCCTATACACTACCTTAATTTATTATTGTCATTACTAAGTATGATAAAAACAAAACACACAACTATTAACATTGTTATAAAAGCATCGGGGTATGTCATAATAAAATACCCCAACACAAATAATATATATATTAATAATAGTCTTAAATCATTCTTCATAAATAACACCCCTTATGACACTAATGAAGGATAATCTTCATTGTCGTTTTGCTCATTGGTAATATCCAATACATAACAAACTTCGCTTTTGTTAAACACTCCAATCAAAGTATCAAAATCTTCAATATGAAAATAATTCTCTAAATTATGATTGTGAAATTTATCATGAAGACAATCATTAACACCAATTGCGTGTTCCTCATCAATGTCAACAATATTAATGTTTTCATGACAAACCAAGTCTTTGACATCATCAGCATCTAATTCAACTTTATCTTGCAAAACAACATCATCCAACATATCAACTAGTAATCCCTTATCATATGCCTCATAAAAATAATAAGTATCATTATATTCAACCATAGCAACATTATTTAGCGTAACGCTATGACCGTTTTTTAATACTAACAAATAACTATGACCAACCTTAACTTCTTCAAATTTTAAATTATTATTTTCCATTTTTTATATTCCTCTTCTTTCTTTTATTTTTTATATTAATTATACAAATTTCATGACAATGCTCACATTTTGCCACATACAAACCATACTCCAATAAATAATTGTGGGATATATTATTATTTGATTTATATTTTTCTAACAAATCTTTAATTTCCTCGTAATCTAAATGTTTGACTACAAATGGTTTGCTCATAACATTTCCACAATGGGGGGCATGAATATTCTATTGAAAAACATTTTACATATCTCTTAATTTCTAGTAGTTTTTTCATATGCTATTGATTTCTCCAAATCTTGAATTGCATCCATTCTTGTTTTTCCACATCCCCATATTTCCTCGTGCCCTTTTAAATATGCTATCCATATATCTTTTTCTTGCGTTTGTTTAAGGAAATTGTAATTTGCATTATTTGTTATTGTTCTTTGTTTTGTTTCTTTGCCTAAGGTGATTACAACTTCACCATTTGCAAAATCATTATTTTGATAATTAGTATTTTCCTTTTTTGAAACATTGTAACACGTTGATAATGATGAATTATCCTCTCGCATTGACTTTAATGTTCTTTCAACTATATCATATACTTCGTTTGTACACTTATGTCCTGTTTCCAATTCTATTAAGTTTGATTTAATTGCATTATTCTTATCTTGTTTCTTTTTTAAAAACATATTACTAATCATTGACATTTTTTATCTCCTTTCTATTTGTAATACAATCATAAATCATAAAAAGCTTCATAAGCAATATCCTCATAAGCACATCTTTTTAATTTATTAATAAATTCATCGAGACTTGTATATTGCTTTGTTCTTTTTAGTTCATAATCTATATATTCTTTCCATTGAAGTCTTTTAAGGTCAAAATCAATTTGTACCTCATGCTCTTCATCTCCCATTATATCATAAGCAAGATTAATAACATTTGGTATATCATCAATAGATTTATATGTTATATCACCAAATTCTCTCAATGAGTATTCTTGTAAGGCTTTTAATAATTCTCTTTGTTTTCTTTTACTTTTGTATTCAACTAATTGTTGCATAGCTCGTTCTTTTACAATAGCACAATTATAATGTCTTGAATTATCATAGTTTGCATCATATTTAGTATTGCTATCATCATAAGAACCCAAAACACATGATACATGGTCAATACATCTATCTCTGTGCTTTCTATAAAACATACACTCGCCACAAGTTTTAGGCACTTCAACATCTAGTAATGTCTTATTCATATATATCTCCTTTCATAAATATCTTATTCACAAGATAATAATAACATATACATAATATCATTTCAATACCCATTATTAAATTTATTCAATATTTTAATTTGCTGTACTATGATTGTTTCACTAGCGTGAAATGACTTCGTCGTTGCTTAGGTATATTATATTTATTATTAATTAAATGTATATTAAATAAAAATATAATTACAACATGAAATGTTGTACCAAACGAAGTGCGGTAGGCGTAAGCGCTAGTTGCATTGGAAATACTTAATCAATATATATATTTCTTTAGCGTACAAGTTTTCTTATTGCAATATGTTATTATTGATTAAGTAATTATCTCTTGCATAGTGAAATGTGGTAGATAAATTAATCCATTGTTAATTAAGCAATTCGCAATTGATAAAGTATTATATGTGTATTAGTTGTTTTGTCTTTATATATGTACTCATTTCACTTCGTTCAATTTCGTTGCTTGGGCGTTCACTTTGTTCACTTGCTCTCACATTCGTTCGAGTATTATATTTATTTTTTGTAACTTGTGATGAGTTGATAGATTAAATTTTATAAAATTTATAAGTTTATAAGTTTTTGATAGTCAGTGTATATATATTATATAGTTATATACAGCAACTAATAAAATCAATTAATTTAATAAATTTAATATTTAATACACCTAATACACCCAATGTGGTTACAATTTTTATCATTATGCCTTTTATGCACGTTTATATATAGTAATTCAATCATATTATCATACATAAAATCAATCTATTTTAAAATCACACTTATTTATCGCATATATCATAAATTACAATGCCATAGGTACTATTTTATCAACAATTGCATATACATAGTAGTATAAGAACATTAATTTATGCGACTATCATATAACACGGTAACGACTATATATGAATAATATATCATAAACGGAATATATGGCTAAATTACATTATAAATTATATATCGTTCACGAATACGTTAAATTTTAAGCCATAGTTAATGAATTGAACTACGAACATACGAAATTGATATAAAGCGTATGTGATAAGTACAAGCACCATCCTATCAAATAAAATAGCGATTATATTTTCAAATATGCCCCCATATACGCTAACTTGTACCATGCCCCCTATTTTATACAACCTAATACATATTAGATTGTATTTTTTAAATAAAAAGAAATATAATTTTAAATTCTAAATATTATAATACATTTTAAAATTACCCCAATACTTAAGCACCTTAACGATTGGACTATGGCATACCTTTTAAAAAATACTTACCCACACACACACAACACACACAATCACCAACCCGCTTACTATCCTATACCATTACCCATACTACCTATACCACACTAACCATATTACCCTAACAACCACCACAAGGACAATACAAGCCAATCTAAGCACCAAACCTATTAACTAATACATTTACACCATATACCATTAAACACACCACACAAGCCATGTATAAGCCATACACCATAGCATACATATATAACATAGTTAAGCACCTTAACAATATATAAATATAATCATATATCCTACTACACACCATACAATCACAATACAAGACCATACACGCATAAACTATATAACTATACCAATTATACCTAACTACCACAAACAACGCTCATACAAGCGTTAAATGCTCTACAATAGACATCACACACTAAATCATATTAATATAAATATAAACAATAATATATTTATCTAAATAATAAAATATAATTATCATATTTATATTACAATACATATTCATTATCATTACATTACATAGTATATGATACTACATCATATTACATACATTAACATTACTACATAACTATATAACCATGATATATCAATACAATAATAATATATATCTAACTTAATAATGTTATAACAATATGACAATGAACTTACATTATTACCTATCATTATATTGTTATAACATTATTACATATATACATTATTACTTAATAACATTCATTTGATTATACCAACTATTAAACATGGTTTTAAAAACTACATTCAACAATAATCAATACTATATCATTATCATTACAATCAAATAACATTGTTCCACATAGTATAGATATAAAAGCATATGATAGCCCTAGAACGCAAATATAAGCCCATAGGCAATCGTTTTACTATGATAGGATAAATAATACCTATTACACACAAAAGCGCTTGTATAGGCTTTAAAATAGCTTATTCTAATAATCTTTATAATCTAACACCTTAATATATTGATATAGCAAATATATTGATATAGCACTTTGTAATTACAATTATGATTATAAAAACACTTACATTATCGATATATTAAAATAAGCTAAATACAAGCCATTAGGGCGTTGTTTTATTAAAAGGGTATAACAATACCTAAATTCCTAAAACGTTTCTCTATGGCTTTATATTTAGCTTGTAGATTATTATATGTATTTTATTAGATACTATAAATAACCCTACTTATTAAAATAGGGTTATATTTTATTTACTTATTTATATTTATAAATTGATTCCAATATAAATATCATCAACATATTCTTTGATGGCAAAGACTTCTTTATTATATAAAGATTTTTCCATTATTTTTAAAATGCTTGAGCTTTTGGCTTTTACTATTGCTTGTCCATTAGAATCATAGATATACACAAAATCATAGTAGTAATCCCGTAAAACATCTCCTAATTTTAATGGAGCCATAAAATCCACAAAAATGTAAAAGGTATTTCCATAATCTAAGACTTTGGCTACTCTTGCGCTTTGAAGCTTATGGTTGCATTGGTGTTTTAATGATTCTTTATCCCCGTAGACAACTAGCCTTTCATTTTTATCATGGATAAATATTTTTTTATTAAACTCTTCACTTTCTAAATAATCCTTTAATAATTCCATTATTCATCACCTCCCAATTTAAAATCAACATTAACCCAAAGTTTACCATTAAAAATAACCTTTAAATCTAGGAAATAATAACTCAATGTATTAAATAAATTACCTGCTCTACCATTTGCAACTATATTGTCGTTTTTGTCGAATAAAACAACTTCTCTATCTAAGTTTTCAAGTAATAATTCTTTTAACGTCATTATTCATTACCTCCTAAACTAATATCAACATTAATCATACCATCGTCATTTCTAAGAACTTTTAAATCTAGGAAATAATACCCTAGCATATCAAATAAATCATCGTTATTACCACTTGCAATAATGTTATTATTTTTATCAAAAATAGTAACATCATCTTTAAAATCTTTCATTAATAATTCGCCTAAGTTCATTTTATTCACAACCTTTCATGCCATAAACATATTTACATCCTTCTTCAAATATATCAATCAATTCACCAATTTCATAATATTCTTCTTTATATAATAAGAATGTTTTAACATCATCACCACTAGAAATTAATATCATTTGTGTTTCGAAAGTGTCAATCACACTTGAAAAATCACTATACTTGTTATATGTATTATATTCATCAATCAAACACATATCACAACAACCATCATTTAAGAATAAAACCATTTTAACATTACCACAATTTTTTACAAACATTTCTTTCACCTTTATAGGAATTAATTTCCTATCCCTTTCTACAATATAAGGATATCATAATAATATTATAAAGTAAAGTATTTTTTTAATCCATAAGTAAAATTTTTTATTCCTTATTTAATATCTTTTGTTTTAAGATTAGTTATAAATATATCATAACTATCTTTATTTTGTGTAATTGCTATAACTTCATGATATGTCATATAACTAAAGTTTAATAATTGGAAAAGTTTTTCACCCTTACCATAGACAAGAAACTCATTTGTTAGATTATCATAGATATTGATATTTTTATTTCTTAAATCATTTTCTAAAATATCCACTAATACATTATTACATATAGAACAATCAAGTAAAATACTTGTTTCATTGTCCTTTGTTGTTATGGTAATATTTTCGCTTTCCTTGATTGCGCTTTTAATATTATCTAATGTAAATATCGTATTGCTAGATAATTCTTTAAATTTTAATTTCATTTTTTATCCTCCTTGTTTTTTACACCTACTATTATAAGCGTTTAATATATTAAAGTAAAGAATTATTTTAAATATATCTTTCTTTAATTTAATTAGGTAACTACATTTTTATAAAATCCAAACATAGAATATTTAGAATGTAATCGAAAACAAAAGTACATAAGCATATTAATGCGTAGCTACCTAATTAAATCAAAGAAAAATGTAAAAGGGTTATTATTTTTTTATGTATAGTTATTACTTTTTGCTAAATTTATCTATTAATAACATTGCTAGACTAAATACTATAAATAATATCATTGGCAACATAATAAACCATTCCATAAAATTCACCTCCTTATTATGTAATTAATCAATATAACCCTTTCACGTATATTATATTACCATAATTATATTATAAAGTAAAGCATTATTTTTTAATATTTGCAATAAATATCAAACTCCCCATTGTCGATTGTTTTAACGCTAAACCACGACGTACTTGGAGCGTATTTATTATCAAAATATCCGTTATATATACATTCTAATACTTCTTCGTGTTCTTCAACTTCCTTAACTTCATTTTCTGTTAGTAGTTCTTTTTTTAATAATTTTCTTAATCTTGTTTCCATTTTTACCCTTCTCCTTTTTAATTCATCATAATACATTCACCTAATGGAATTCTATTTCCATTAAATTTAATATAACTATCACCATTTAAGTTAAAGTAAACCTTACTTTTGTGATATGACTTGTTAGCAGTCCGTGTGCCTGCTATAAAATACACATGGTCATCAATCCCATACTCAATATGATGTAATTCTATACCGCTGTAACCGCTATAATAAGCAAAAGGTTTAGTGTTTTGGATAATTTCCTTTTTTGTCATTTTTATTTATCCCCCTTTAAAATATTTTCTACTTGTTCCCATAAGTTAGGAATTAAAATATTATTAATTCTATCATATTCATTTTCATTTTTTAATAATTCTTTGCAAGGGTTTGATGTGTAGTTACTTCCGCCTATATGCAAGAGTTCACTATACTCGCTTAGTGTATATAAAGATTTCATACATTCTAACAACGTCCATAGTTCTTTATTATTTAGAGTTGTTTCTTTAAAATATTCTTTAAAAGCGTCACGGCTCATTTTGTTTGTGTTAAAGAACAATAAATTAAAGTGCGTATGTGTATCAATATCGCTATAATTTTGGTTAAAGATTTCTACATATCCCAAACCCCAATACCAATTGCAATCCCAACTAGGTTTTTCTAACCATACCTTTTCATTGTTTTGGTTGATCCCTAATAAATAATAATCATCGCCAAATTTTGTGATTTTTTGTTTTTCCATTTTGTTTACCTCTTTCATATGTTTTTTATGGATATTTTCCACATTATTAATATATCATATATGTATTATAATTGCAATACTTTTATTAATTTATTTTTAATATGCTTTATTTGCTTAGTGCCATGGCTTTTTCTAAATCGATAATATGTAATTTATATAAGCCTTTAATTAGTTTGAGTTTCATTATTTTTCACCCCTTTAATATAATTTTTATTGACACTACTAATTATATATCAATTCATTAATAGTGTCAATAATTATTTTAAATAAAATTTAAAAGTTACAAGCTAACTCAATAAAAACAAAATTATCATTATCTACTTCTTCACAAATTAAATTTACATCGCAAACATCATCAATTTTATCGAAATCGATATCACTAATTAAAACATCTTTTGTAATGTTGTTATCATTTAATCTAATATATAATTCATCGTCTCGACAATCTAAATGCTCTAATAATGCTCTTAAATCATAATCTATAAATTCAATTTCACTATCAATATTATACCAACTAGACAATAAATCGTCGCATAAACTACCTAAGTAATCATACATTTCATCGTATAAATCATAATTGTCTATGCTTTCTAAATTTCCATCATCATCGAACCTAACATCATCATCGACACTATTTACATTTCCGTTAATAATCATTTTTGCTACGTCATAAGCATTATAACAAAAGCATAATTCTTCTAAATCCCATGTATTACAAAATTCATAATTACCAGAATATCCATCATATGCCTTAAATAAATTTAATAAATCTTCGTCACTTAAATTGTTTTCTATGTATAATTTTAATATGCTTTCTTTTGCGTTCATTTTCGTGCTCCTTAGGGGTTTGCCCTTATTTATTTATTGCAAATTCAATAATTTCTTTTTTTGTCTTAAAGCGTTCGCTATCTTTAAAATGTTGGTTTAAGAACTCTTTAATATGTCTTAGGGTTGTTCTACTAAATAATAAATGTTCATCAATATTATAATTTAATTCAAGTTTACCATTTTTTAAAGTACATACTAAAGTATTATAAGAATACAAATATTTAACTTCTCCATAATCTACAACCTCGGCTTTGTTGTAAAAAGACTTTGCTTTATCGTATTGTGGTTTTAAATAATAATTTAATTTTTCCATTTTTCTTTTCTCCTTTTATTATTCTTTACACTATTAATTATATACTATTTTATTAATAATGTAAAGAATTATTTTAAACTAATTTATCTAATTTTAAAAATATCCAAATAATAAGTAATACAATTAACGCGCCCAATTATCTTCACCACCTTTAAATTGGTGTTTATAGGTGTTAAAAATACTAATCATAATTTATATACAATTCCTATTAATATACCTAATTTTAAAAATATTTAAATAATAAGCAAACTTAATTTTTCTTAATCCAAAAACCATATACACACCTCGTTTCATTGCGCGAGCAATCATATGTATCATATATTACCCCATTTTTTACACAAGTATAATGCTTGCTTAAGGAAATAATAAGAATCCCTTTTGGTAGTTCATCTTTTTTTAAGTGGACTTTACAACCTTGTCCGACTAGCATTGTTGGAACCCATTCCCACCCCTTTAAACTATTAATGTATTTTTTAGCAACTTTTAACGGTGTTCCATTTCTGCAAGATTTACCACCATTTAATTTTTTCAAATCATTGTAAACTTCTAAATAATCTTTTTGTGTAGCATTGCATATAGCTCTAATTACGCAATCATTAACGTTGTTAGCTTTAAAATATCTATTTCTACCGCCATCACTATAAACAAATTTCATTTAATGTCATTCCTTTCTTAGTAATTCTTTACACTATTAATTATATACTACTTTATTAATAATGTAAAGAATTATTTATATTTTCTTTTTTTTATTTAATTTCTTTTGTTTTAAGATTAGTTACAAATATATCATAACTATCTTTATTTTGCGCAATTGCTATTACCTCGTGGTATGTCATATAGTTAAAGTTTAACAATTGAAAGAGTTTTTCACCTTTGCCATAGATAAGAAACTCGTTTGTCAAATCATCGTAGATATTAATATTTTTATTTCTTAAATCATTTTCTAAAATATCTACTAATACATTATTGCATATAGAGCAATTATTTAATGTATTTATTTTGTTGTCTTTTGTAGTTACAAGAATATCATTACTTTTCTTAATTGCAATTGCACTTTTAACGTTATCTAATGTAATAATATTATTGTTGTTTAATTCTTTTACCTTTAGTTTCATTATTATTATGCCTCCTTTCATCTAATATTATACTAGTGTTCAATAAATAAGTCAACAATTATTTTTTAAAAAATTTTCTTAGTTAATCTCTTGACGGATCTGTTTTTTCTTGATATAGTTGGGTTATAGGGAATAAATAGGAAAATTCGAAATGTCGGAAATCCAGTAAAGCAGGGGGTTTATCCTTTCTACAAAAAATAAAGGGCTTAAAGTTTGCAATGTCGCAATTCGAGTAAAGCGTACAATGTATAATGTCGCAAAGTTTTAAACCGTGGTATGTAAAATGTGGGTTTTAAAAGCAAACAATTTTACAATTGATACATTTATCGTCGCTTTTGGTTCTTAAAAGTTATTAATATAAGGGTTTCATAATTGCTTTTGTAACCATTTCATTGCTATACAATGTGGTGACTTCGCTTGTGTTTGGCGTAAGGAATGTTGATTGTAAATAAGATGGTTGTAAGTATTAGCTAGTTGTATTTGTTATTATGTTTATAATTAATAGATTTAATAGAATGTGTTTATGGTCTACAAAGTTAATATAATTCATCAAATCTATATATGGGTGTATATAAACCATATGACATTGTGTAGAGTTGTTTTATTGTTTTATGATAACTATATATAATCATTCATTATTGCTCTCGTATGGTCGATAATGGAATGTTGCAAAGTATTAATAAATTGTATTAATGGTTGTGTTGTTTTAAAAATAGAATTATATTGATTAAATCTAAATAATTTGTTTGGTAGTATTATGCTTATACTATATTAAACGTTCAAAAATAAATAATTGAAATTAAATATTGACATTAGTTAAATATATGATATAATTAGTATCGTAATCAAGGTTTGATATAAAAGATATCAATAAAACTATAATAAAATATATATAGTATCTATATAATAACGCTAAAAATATTTTTTTATTTTATAGTTTTGTTAATAAAAATAATTTTTTATTTTTCAAAATCCTAGATTGCATAATAAAAATATTTTTTCAAAACGGAGTTTTATCAATAAAAATAATTTTATTAAATTACAAATACGGAGGAAGTACATATGGATAAAAATGAACAAGATAAAAATTTTAAAAGAGGAGATGTGGTATTAGTTGATTTGGGAGAACAAAAAGAAAATAATATTCAAAGCGGTGTAAGACCATGCGTTGTTGTTAGTAACAATGTTGGTAATCAATATAGCGATATTCTAATTGTTGTACCATTAACTTCAAAAAAGAAAAAGCGCTTGCCAACTCATACAATATTAAATCTAAATTACAAAGAAAGTATTTGTTTGTGTGAGCAAATTACAACTATTGCAAAAAAACAAGTTGTAAAAACCTTAGACAAATTGTATTACGATGAAATGGAAGATTTAGAAAATGCTTTAAAATGTGCATTAAGAATTTATTAAAAATTTGTGATTGAATTGTATTGACTTGTGGAAAAATAAATTATATAATGTAGTTGTATTAAGAAAACAAATAGAAAGAGGTCGTGCGAAAATGATAAGAGAAGTAGAAATATTTTTAAATGGATTAATTAAAAATGATGGCAAAGATAATACATATAACATTTACAAAAAGAATTTAGAAATGTGGTTTGATTTCCAAGAAATTAAAACATTGGATGATTTGTTAAAAATTACATCTTTTGATATTGAAGAATATAATTATTTTTTGGTAAAAAAAGGATTGTCTGTTAATACTCAATTTAATTATACAATGCCTATCAAACAACTATATAATTATTTTTATCAAAGAGGATTGATTGACAAAAGTCCATATTTGTTAAAATACAAAATTAGAAATAAGAAAGAAACAAAATTTCTAAATACACAAGATGCTTTAAAATTAATTCGTGGTCTTAAAAAACCAAGAGATAAGGCTTTGTACAGTTTAATCTTAGAAACTGGTATGCGTTATGGAGAAGTTACAAATATTTGTATTAAAGATATTCAAGAAAGCGAAGATGGTGGATTCGTTAGAGTTATCGGTAAGGGAAACAAGGAAAGATTTTTAGGATTTTCCAAACCTACTTTAAACTACATAAAAGATTATATTGTTAATGATAGACCGCAAGCAAATAATGATATTTTATTTATTACTAAACATGGTAATAAAATAGATAAAAGAAATATTAATAACAATTTTAAATCGGTATTAAGAAAAAACGGATTTGAAGATTACAAAGACTTTCATTTTCATTGTTTAAGACATAGTTTTGCAAGTATTCAAATTGAAAATGGAGCAAATGTTAAAGAGTTACAAGAAGAATTGGGGCATAGTGATATTAGTACCACATTAAATATTTACTCTCATGTTACAAAAAATAAAATGGTTAATAGAATGAGTGCTAATGGATTATTAAATCAATTGTAGGCTATTTGTCTATAATTAATTAGGTTATTTGTCTCAAATAGGAGGATTTTATGAAAACAAAGAAACAAGCAATTGGCGTTACAACAGCCTTGATGTTGTCTATTAGTTCGGTGTTTCACCCAATTGTAAAACTAAATACTAAGCACAAAGAAAAAGTAACCAATATGGCAAAAAGGCAAATGAAAGCATTGGATGACAATGTTAAAAAGAAACAATTGGAAAAACAACAAGAAGATGAAAGAATTAGGCAATATTCACTTGCTCAAGCTAGGGCAAGAGAAGAGCAAAGAAAACAAGAAGAAGAGAGATTGAAGTTAGAAAAAGCAGAACAAGAGAGACAAGCTAGGTTGGCTATGTATAACCATAGTGTTGATATTCATACAAATATTAATGCTCAATTAACTGACCCAAATAAAATTGATAATCAATTGTTTAAAAGCGTTGCTCAAAATTATCCACAAATCGATATTGGGTTTGCTTACTCTGTATGGAGGCTAGAAACAAGCAATGGAACTAGTTCGGTATGGTTGACTAAAAACAACCCAGGGGGCATTGGTGGTCAAAATAATTATCATAGTTATTCTTCTCAAGAAGATGGGTTTCATGGGTTATTCAAATTATTAATAAAATATGTTGATAAATATGGATTAAACACACCCTATACAATTGGTTGTCGTTGGGATAATAGTGATTGGGGTAGAAAGGTTGTAGAAGTTTGGAGTGAGTACATTGATTAGTTTTAATACTTTGTTGAGAGATGTGGAAGTTAGAGAAAGAGATAGATATAGTAATTTAAAAAATGACACTAAAAACATACCTTTACAAGTAGTTTTAAGAAACTTGATTGACTTTGGTGTAGTTGATTTGAGTGGATATAATGATAAAATTGTTAATTTGTTGTTATATTATGATATGACTTGCATTTTAGTTGATTATTTACGAGTTCAAAAAGTTGATAAATATAAAAAGATAAATAATGAATTGTTTTACAATTGTTTAAATAAAAACAAAAATGACCCAAATATTGACATGATTTTTAAAGAGTGTATGAGATTAAACATCTTGGATTTAGACAATAAAACAACAAAAGGAGAGCAAAGATGAAGTTAGATAAAGATAGTATTTTAAATACAAAATCTATTACAAGTGATTTTGAAATTGATTTTAATGAGTTGGCAAAAATGAAATTTGATAAATTATTACATAGATTACAAGCCTTAGATATTGAATATATATTTTTAGATATGGATGGAACTATTGTAGAATATTATAATAATAGAAGTATGTTTATTGATAATTGGTTTGAACCGTTGCAATTTTATTATAAAGAGCCATTATTATCTAATATTATGATGATTAAAAGATTATCTCAAAGATTAGGTTGCAAAGTGTTTATTTTATCAGGAGCGCCTAATAATGTTGTTATACATGATAAATTAAAATGGTTGGAAAATTGGGTTGATTTTGTTGACAATGAGGATATTTTCTTTATTGGTAATCAAGAATATAAAATCAATTCCATTGAGCAAATATTAGAAACGTTTATTCCACAAGAAGAGGTTAAAAAATTAAGCAAAGAAAAAGTATTATTAATTGATGATGAATTAGAGAATTTACGTAGGGCAGAACGCAATGGATATAGTGTTATGCACGTATCTAGTTTGTGCGTGTAAGGAGTAAGAAAATGGATGAATTACAAATTATTGAACATGAAGGAATTAGAGTTTTAACAACTCGTCAATTGGCTGAAGTTTACGAGACTTCAACAGAAAATATTAAACAAAATTTCAAGAGAAATAAAGGGCGCTTCATTGAGGGGCGTGACTATTATTTATTAAAGGGCGAACAACTTAAAGAATTTTTGCAGGTGACTAATAGTCACTTACAAAATCAATCAAAAATCAGAAGCATGTATTTATGGACTGAACGTGGCGCTAACCGACATAGTAAGATTTTGGATACAGACCAAGCATGGAAACAATTTGATATTTTAGAGGAAACTTATTTCAAAGTTAAACACAATATGATTGCATCTCGAGATAGTTATATGATTGAAAACCCAATCGAAAGAGCAAAGAGATGGATTGAGGAAGAAATGGTTAGAATAGAACAATCTAAACTAATTGAACAACAAAGTCAACAACTTATTGAACAAAAACCATTGGTTGGATTTGCTCAACAAGTATCTGATTCAAGTGATTGTGTTGATGTTGGAGAGTTTGCTAAAACCATTAGAGACGAAAATATAAAAATGGGAAGGAACAATTTGTTCAAATGGTTGAAAAGCAACCATTATTTGATGAGTAACAACAATCCTTATCAAAAATATATTAACAATGGTATGTTTAAGGTGGTTGAAGTTGTAAAGAAAACCCCATATGGAACAAAGGTTTTCACAAAAACATTAATTACAGGAGTAGGACAAATTAGATTATTGGAAAAAATTAGAGAAAGTTATGGTGATAATAAATGATTGATAATGATAATGTTTCACATCCATCTCACTATACAGATGGTAAAATAGAAGTAATTGATTTTATCGAAGATAAGGGTTTAGGGTTTAGCTTGGGTAATGTAATTAAATATGTTAGCAGAGCAGGGAAGAAAAAATCCAATAATCCTAATAAGCACGTCGAAGACTTAGAAAAAGCAAAATGGTATTTAGATAGAGAAATCAAATTATTAAAAAAGAAAAACTCTAATTCGCAAAGTAATGAAAAATAATAAGAAAGGAAAAAAGATATATGATGAGGAATAACGAACTTAGACATTCGCAATATGTGTTTATTAATAAATTTGAAGGAGACGATGTTCAAGGACAAATCAAGCGATTGACAAATGAAAATTGTGTCCTAAGAAAAGAACTTGATGATTTGCAAATTATTTGTGAATATTTGCGAAAAGAAAACAAGGATTTAGTTGAATCATTATACGATGCAAGAAAATATATTAAAGAAAATAGATTATAGAAATGATAGACGGGTATAAAATTAAAAACAATTCATTGTGATTAATAGTTGACAATAACAAACTCATTTGTTATTATATTGTTAGTCCACGTAATAGATGCGTGTTTATATACAATTATTATTAAAAGGGAATATAACAGGAGGAAGAAAAATGACAAAAAGAGAAGAAAAAATCAAAGTAGATATGAATGGAGAGGTTAAGTGGTATAATGAAGAAAATCAATATGGATTTATCATTTGCGACGATATTGATGAAGAAGTGTTTTTTCATAAATCACAAGTAATTAGTAGTATTACCCTACAAAGCGGTGACAAAGTTTCTTTTGATTTAGTAAAATTTAAAGGAAAATATCAAGCTAGACAAGTTGTTTATGTCGCAACTAATTAGAGGTTGATTAAATGAATAGAGAGCAAAGAAGAGCGCTTGCTAAAAAAATTAGTAACAAGTCTATAAGAAGTGCATTGAGAAATAAAGGATTGATAAATAGATTAGAAGATAATCAAGAGGTATATTTGAATATCGATGTAATCTATAAAAACCATGATGGAAAATTCAATGAAAAATATGAAGAAATTATTAATAGATTAAAAGATAAAGTTTGTCATGTTAGAATAATTGATGAAGAAAAAACAAAAATGGGAGTGTATGGTATATACGAAGATGAAGTGCCATACTTTCATATAAAAGAATTATTATTAAAGGAGGATAAAGATGAGCAAGAAACGAAAACGATTGTTTAAGCTATTTCAAGCAGTTGGGTTTCAACGAAATGAGTTTGATGAAGAACTAAAAACTTGGAAGGGATATACTTACGCTCAAATTAGAAGTCATTATAAAAATGTGACTTTACCTAGTATTCAAGCAGAGCGTAGTATTCAAAGGGTTGCACAATTAATTAATCGTTAGGAGTGATGAAATGTGAGCATAGTACTACCATATGAAATTAATGATTATGTTGAAAAATGTATTATGGAATTAAATTATTTAATTAATAACCAAGAATATATTTACAACAAGGTGTTATTAACACCACAAGAGGTAGAGTATGAAAATGCGCCAGAAATAGTTAGAGATATTATGGATGGTGTGTGTGAATTATTACAATCATATTTAGAGCATGAATATATATTTGGATATGTCTCTAATGAATATGAGGGTATTATGATTTTAATTTAAGAATAGTAAAAACAGGAGGAAAATTATGTTACAAACAAAAAGTAAAACACTAACAAAGGAAACTACGTTAATTATCGAAGAGAAGGACGTAGAATTGTTATTAGATTTATTAAATAAATTTAAAGAAACTGGAGAAAATGAAGTTACTATTGAAGATGGGGTTGGAAATACAACTAAAATTGTGATTTTACCATAATAAAAAAATAAATAACAAATAACGAAAGAGGAAAATGTATGGAAAATAAAACTAAATTAAAACAAGGTTCAAGAAAATTTTATTGTTTAGGTCAAGTGTCTATTAGTGATAAATCATTCTCGTTTGATAACGATTCAAAAAACAACCCTAACTATGTATATAGTAGCGTTGATTTTCAAGTAAATTCAAATACATCAACTGATTGGTTTAGATTAATTGGTGGATATATGAAAGATGGTTCAAGCAAAATCTATTGTCATGGATTAAAAGAGATGAACGGTAGAATGGTTGGAGATTGGACTAATAGAATCGTATTAGATTGGTCTAGAAGATTTGATGTTGATGAACTATCGTTGATTGACCCAAATGATTTTATTACAATTAAACTTGGTAAAGATGATGATGGAAAATTAATTGAAAAAAAATTCTTATCAGAATACGATGCAATCAAATACTTAAACGAAGTGTTAAAAAATGGAATGATTGTTAAAATTAGAGGTGATTTAGAACCAAAATTAGCAACAACAAAAGAAAATGGTAGCAATTATTCTCGATTAGAACCAAAAATTAAAAGTATTGAATTAGTCGAAGGAGAACAATCTGAAAAGGCTAATTGGACTTATAATTGTGTTTTACCATTATTGATTACCAAAGATTCAGTAGAACAATCAGCAAAACCAAATGAAGATGGTCTTGTAGAGTGTGATGCGTTTGTGGCTGGGTATTTGGGAAAATTTAATGGAGTTGAATATAAAGAAACAGTTGCATATCCAATCAAAGTTAAAATCAATGCTAAGAAAGTTCCTTTATATGAAAAAGTTATCAAGGCGTATCTTAGACCTCAAAAAGATTATGTAATTGAATTATATACACAGTGTTTATTTGTAACCCAAGGAGAAACAGTTCAATTAGGCTATGAGGATTTAAGTGAAGATATGAAATTACAAATTGAGTGTGGCTTAATGACAAAAGAAGATGCTTTAAAGGAAGCTACTGCTGGGGGTTCTTTAGTTCATTATTTAGAATTTGTTAGACCGCATACTATTAAAAACGATAGCGGTTCATTGGTGTGCAAAATTAATAAAGAGGCATATACCGATAAAAATATTACAAATGTTTTATCATTGGTTAAATCTACTAATGAAAATACAACAATGAAAACAGTGGAGATTAAACCGTTAGAAGAGAGTGTTGGTGATGCTATTTTAGATAAAGAATTCGAAGAAGCGTTTGGAGATGATGATTTTTTTAGCGATTTAGCACTTTAAAAAACGTTATCCATTGAGAAATTCTTGATGGATAATTAATATTTTTAATATAAATTTAGGAGGAGAAAATATGGCATTTAGAATTAATACAGTTAAAGCAGATATTTGTTCATATCCGCATACGATTATCATGGGTGAACGAAAAACAGGTAAGACAACTATGTTTAGAGACTTGATAATTGAGCGCTACGGAAGCCCAGAATATGGTTTATTAATTTCTTGTGGAGCAGAAAAAGGATATAAAGCACTAGATAATTTACAAGTTGAAGATGCTCCGTGTTGGACTAAAGAATATGGATATGAAGAAGAGGATTTGCCACAAGATTTGTGGACGAGAGGTTTTGTTGAAATTGTTGATGAACTTGTAGAAACTGCTCATAAACAAAATATTAAAATTGTGGGAATAGATACCCTTGATGAATGGTATAACATTGCAACTAAAAGGGTGTTTGATGAACACAAGAAAAAATACGGAGAATATCCAGATTCGTTAAATAGCGCTTTGGGTGGTTTCATGAGAGGTCGTGATAGGGTTATTGCATTATTAAACGGTCAATTAGAAAGATTAGAAAATGCTGGTTATCACCCTATTGTTATTTGTCATACAAAAAATAAAGATAAAACAGATGCTAAAACGGGTTTGAAGTATGAACGAATTACAAATAATCTAGACGATAAAACTTTTGAATCAATTGCTGGCACATCTCAATGGGTTTTGAATGTTGTTGTTGACAGAGATATTAAATCGAGTGGCAAAAAAGACAGTTTTGGAAATTTAATGGCAGGGGATTTGATTTCTAGTGAACGCATGATTTATTTTAGAGATGATAATCCGTTAATTGATGCTGGTGGAAGATTTGTTGGATTGCCTGAAAAACTACCTTTATCAGCAAAAAGTTTTTGGGATGCTTTTGAATTAGGGGTTAAAAATTCTCGTACTACTAAAATCACAAATGAAGAAGAAAAAGAACAAATTAAAAAAGAACAAGAGCAACAAGAAATGATTGCCAAAAAATCTCAACAATTAGAGCAATCACAAGCTAGCGAAAGAAAAGATGAGTTAGTTAACACTATTAAAGAAAAAATGGGCAATATTAGAGATGCTAAAGATAGTGTAAAAGCTCAACAAGTTAAAGAATTGTTTGCACAATATGAAGTAACGTTAAAAGAATTAGAAAAATTATCTTTAAAAGATTTAATTGAGTTGACAAGTGCAATTAAAAAGCTATAATATAAATAGGGGGTTTATTCCCCTAATACATAAGTTAAAAATGAGGTGATAAACATGAACTATTATTCTATGGGTGAGTTTGCTAAGTTGATTGGTAAAATTGAGCAAACACTTAGGAATTGGGGGCTGATAGAAGATGATGCTAGCGAAAAGAGTTAGATTATATCCAACAAAAATTCAAGAACAAAGATTATGGCAATCAGCAGGGACATCTAGATATATATATAATTGGACACTTGCAAGACAAGAAGATAATTATAAGAATGGTGGTAAATTCATAAAAGATGGAGATTTGAGAAAAGAGATAACTCAATTAAAGAAAGGTGAGTTGGCTTGGCTTAATGATGTATCTAATAATGTAGCTAAACAAGCTGTAAAAGATGCTTGTAATTCTTATAAAAGGTTCTTCAAAGGGTTAGCTGGTAAACCTAGATTTAAAAGCAAAAAGAAATCTAAACCATCATTCTATAATGATAACGTCAAACTTAAAGTTAAGGACAATGTTGTAAATATAGAAAAGGTTGGATGGATTAATATTAAACCTCATTCAATTCCTTTAGATGTTAAATATAGTAATCCAAGAATAAGCTTTGACGGAAAGTATTGGTACTTGTCAATAGGCATAGAAAGAGAATTAAAAAATGTAGAATTAACAGGGGAATCTATTGGAATAGATATAGGTATAAAAGACTTGGCTATATGTTCCAACGGAATGACTTTTAAAAACATTAATAAAACTAAAGAAGTTAAAAAACTAAAGAAAAAATTAAAGAGAAAACAAAGACAATGTTCAAGAAAATATGATATGAATAAAAAAGGAAAGGAGTATGTCAAAACTAAGAATATTGCAAAACTCGAAAAGCAAATTAGATTACTTCATAGGCGATTAGCAAATATAAGAAGCAATCATATTCACCAAGCAACGAATAAGATAGTGAAAACCAAGCCATCAAGAGTTGTTATGGAAACACTTAATATTAAGGGAATGATGAAAAATCGTCATTTGTCAAAAGCTGTTGCAGAACAATGTTTATATGATTTCAAAGTGAAAATGAAATATAAATGCGAGTTTTATGGAATAGAATTTGTTGAAGCAAACAAGTGGTATCCATCTTCAAAAACTTGCAGTGAGTGTGGACATATAAAAACTAAGTTATCATTATCAGAAAGAACTTATATTTGTGAAGATTGCGGTTGCATTATAGATAGAGATTTTAATGCAAGTATTAATTTAAGTAGATATGGATTAGTAGAATAGTCACTTAAAAGATAATACTAATGTGTACCATGCGTTGTATGGGAATTTACGCCCTTGGAGTATTATATCAAACTAGAGTAGCTTTGTAGCAAAATAGGATACGTTGAATAGGGAATTAAACAAGCTTTATAGAGTTTTATAAGGTTTTGGCAACGGTGATAGTGATGGCTAAGATGTCTAAAAAACAAAAAGAAGAATTTGATGAATTATGTAATTATGTTAAATCTAATATTTTACAATATGGAGATGATTTAGCTTTTCCAAAACAAATGGCATTAAGACTAAAAGGTATGGCAGTAGGAAAACATATAGCACGAAAAGAAGATAAAATGCTATATACTTATAAAATGATTTTATTTGCCTTTAAAAAAGAAGAGAGAAATATTTTAAATTATATTGCAAAAACAACATTTAAGAATGAGCAACATAAAATTAATGGAGTTTGTTTAATTGCTGAGAAAAATTTGAATGATATTAAATTAAAAGCCATGCAAGCACATAGGAATAAAAAAATCAACGAAGAAAAACAAAGCAAAATCGCAAATGATATTAAATTAATGAATGAAGTTAAAAATAATTATAAAGTTAAAAGTGTAGGAAAGGAAAAATTTGACGATTTATGGTAGATATAAATAATTTAACACCAATCCAACAAGAAGTTTATGAAGTAGCAAAAATATTAAGAGGGTATACAGAACCAATCGAAGCAAATATTTGTGGTTGCTTTTATAAAGAACCTGAGTTGTTGTATGGCTTTACAAATTTAAGTATAGAAGATTTTCTACATAATGTATGGAAAGTATACTTTTCTATAATTAAAGATTTAGTAATTAATGAAAAGAAAACATTTATTGATGAATATACAATTTCTTTTTATTTGGAACAACATCCAAAATTAAAATTAGAATATGAAAAATATGGTGGTTATAGTATAATTGACAAAATCAAAGAATATGTAAATGTAGCCAACTTAGAGGGGTATATCATCGATTTAAACAAATGGTGTGCTGTTTATGAATTAAATAAACAAAAGTACCCAATTAGGGATAAGTTATCAACCTATACAGATTGGACTTTAGAAGATATATATACAGATTTAGAGGTTAGATTAACTAATGTAATCTTGAATAAAGATGCTGGCATGGATAAAGTGTACGACATCTCTGATGGCATTGATGATATGATTGAAAGTGCCAAAAAAGGCGAAGAGATGGGTTTAGAATTGCTTAATATGCCAATGTTAAATAGGGCTACTGGCGGTATGAGGTTAGGTGACCTAGAAATGATTACTGCTATAACCAATGAAGGAAAATCAACAATAATGAGGATATTATGGTTACCAACGTTGTTGTTGATGGGAGAAAAGGTTATTTGTGTATTAAACGAAGAAGGAAAAGATAAGGTTCAAAGAGATTTGATTATTTGGTATATTAATAATGCTATCAAAGATGGAGATATTGATAAATACACATTTAAGAGCGGTAAATGGACTAAGAAACAAGAAGAAGATATTTCCAAAGCAATCGCATGGCTAAAGTCAATGAAAAATAAAAAACTATTAACTATAATTCCATTAAAAAGATATACCGTTGATTCAATGATTAAAATTATAAATAAATACGCTATGTTGGGAGTAAAATATTTTGTATTAGATACTTTTAAGATGAGTACAGGCGCAAATACATCTAATTATCGTATTGAATTAATCAATGATAGTGTTAAACTATATGATGTTTGTAAAGAAGCAGGACAAAATGTTCATTTGTTATGTACATTTCAATCAAACAAGGGGAGTGCTAGACAAAAGTATTTAAGCATTGATAACTTAGCCGAGGCTAAAAGTGTAGTTGATGTATTTTCGACTTGTGTTATGTTTAGAAAGGTTAGAAACGATGAAAAGAGTTGCGGTTCTAATCCGCTAAAGGTTAGAAGAATAGAGATTGATGCGAATGGTGTTGCTCATCAAGTTTTGGTTGAATTAGATGAAAGAAAATCTTATATTATTTTCTTTGTATCAAAATCTCGAGAAGGAGATAAAAATCAACAAATTGTAGCCGAAATTGATTTTGGTAGAAATAAAATCGTTGAATTAGGATATACGTATATCGATATGGATTAGTTGGGAGGGTTATATGTGAGTCCAAATGAGTTAAAAAAATATATTATTGATAATGATTTGGCAGAAAAAACCCTAAGAGATATTGGTTGTACTAAAATAAATGCCAATGACAAAGAAATTAGATGTGCTAGACCAAACCACACTAATTCTACATCTTTGGCATTAAATAAAGAAACCTTAAAGGTTACAATATACAGCGAAAATTGGCATGGAGATATTTATGCTTTGGTTATGAAATATAAAAACCTAACGTTTGGTCAATGTATGAAATACTTACACAAATTATATGGTCTAAAATATTCATACAATGGAAAAGTTATTAAAGACGAGGTAAAAAATCCATTAGATATTTTTACAAAAGTAAAAAAACAAAGATATCAAAATATACAACTCGAAGAAGTTGATGATAATGTTTTGTTAAACTCATTTCCATATTTACATATTTCATTAGTAAAAGAGGGAGTTGCAGAATTTACTAGAGAAGAATTTAATATTGGATATGATTATTATAGACAAGCAATAATTATTCCGCATTATAAATACGATGATGGGAAATTGGTTGGTGTTATGAGGAGAACCACAATTGAAAATTATGAATTGTTTGATATTCCCAAATATTTTCCTATCAAAGCATATCCTAAAGGTAATAATTTATATGGTTTATATAATAATTATTATGGAATACAAACAAATGGGTATGTAACTGTTCATGAAGCGGAGAAAAGCGTTTGGAAGAGACATTCTCGTTTCGATTTTACAGGAGTTAGTTTAGGTTGTCATTCGATTAGTAATGAACAAGCAAAAATTTTAATTGGATTAAATGTTGATGTTATAATTAGTTTTGACAAAGATGTGTCATTATTGGATATATATAAGGCTTGTGAGCAATTTTATAACATTCGTAATGTATTTTACCTATATGATAAAAACAACGCCCTACAAGACCATATGGCTCCTGCTGACCTATGTGATAATGATTATAAAGCTATGTTTAATCAAAGGATAAAATATGACGAAAGCAAACATTTGCACTATTTAAAATTGTTAGAAGAAAGGGGTGCATAACAATGGGAAGAAACGGTCATAAAGAAAAAATTGAATTACTAAAAAACAAATTTAATGTTGATAAGGTTTGGTCTTGGAGTGAAGTTTCTTGTTATTTACAAGATGAATATGAATATTTTTTAAAATATGTAAAACACATAAAACCAGACAAAACAACAAGCAAAGCGTATTTAGAATTAGGTTCTTGTATTCATGATTTATTACAAAAATATTATGAAGGAAATATAAAAAAAGAGGAAATTGCTAAAAGATTTAAAGATAGATTTGAGGAATTGCAAATATTACAAATTGGTTTTACAAGCGACGAGACAAAAGACGCTCAAATTGCTTATAACTATTATAATAATTTGATAGATTATTGTGAAAACTTTAAACCATTAAAAGGGAATAATTTATGTGAAACCACTGTATACACAAAGGTTGGAAATCGAATATTTATGGGCTATATCGATATGTTGAATATCAACGATGGAGTGTTGATGCAACAAGACTTTAAAACGAGTACAATTTACAAAGGTAATAAGATTGAGCAAAACTCACAACAACTAAAATTATATACAATCGGGCTACATCAAACCAAAGGAATTGAGTATGATAAAATTAAAACTTGTTGGAATTTTTTAAAATATTATAATATAACTGTACAACAAATTGGGAAAACAAAAGATGGTCAATTAAAATTCAAAGATAGAATTGTCGAGCGTAGAGAGTACGGAAAGGTTTTAAAAAATGATATTAAAAAATGGTTGAAAAAATTTAATTATGAACCAAAAGAAATCGAAGTGTTGTTAGATGAAGTTGAATATAGCAATTCATTAGAGTGTTTGCCGAGTGAAATTCAAGATAAGTTTGTTTTCAATGATTGTTATGTATATGTCGATATTGATGAAAATGTAGAAAAAGAATTTATTGAACAATTAAGTCAAACTTGTGATGAAATTGAAAACAAAATAAGACTTTATGAACAAAACGAAGATGATAGTGTATTCATGTATGATGTAAATGAAAAGAAAAACAGTTTTTATTTATATAATTTATGTGGTTATAGTGATAAATATCATAAACCATTTGCAATTTATAAAAAACAATTAGAAGATATTGAAAAACAAAAAGAAGAAGATAATTTTGTCAATATGAGTAACCCTAATAAAATTGAGGTTAATGATGTTGATAGTTTCTTTAATTTTTAAAAGGAGGATATTATTATGATTAAAAGAGAATTTCAAGACAAGGGCGAGATTGATTTGTATATTGAACTTCCAAAGCTAATTACATCTATTTTGTATGAGGCTAACTATACATTTTTATATGACGATGATGCAATTGGGCTTATAGGAAATAAAATTATTAATATAACGACTACAACGGTACGAAATTGTATAGCGTCAATTAATGAATGTAATGTTCAAGACCATGCTAGTACACGTAAATTTGTTGAAGATATGGGAAAGAAAAAATAAGAAAGGGAGTGAAAAGAAAATGACGATGACTAATAAAAATATGTCGTTTTATAACTTGAACAAGATTAGTTCGATAAAAGATTTTGAAAATATAATTCATTTGTTCGAGGAATCTTTAGAACAAATAAAAAATGGCGATATTAAATTAGAAAACCTTCCAATTATTATATTGCCATTTAATCAAAATGACTTTGAACTTATTAATAAGCGTTTATCGGGTAATTCTAATTGTGGGTGCTGTAAAAAATTCAAATAATTTTAAACAAATTTTCAAAATAACCCTTGACTTATATTTAGTTGAGGGTTATTATATATACATAGAAAGAAAATTAATTTAAAAAGAAAGGAAATTAAAAAATGAAATATAATGAATGTAAGGTTATTGCCAACATTAAAAGAGGCGATAAACCCTTGGTATCAAAAGTACCAATAGATGATTTTACAAATGCAATTCAAAATAATTTTGATTATGATTTTGATGGTACAAGTAAATTTTATCCTTATGAGTTACCAAAAGAATTAATTAATGAGATTAATAAAAGCAATGATATTCAAAGTATTGTTATTTGCGGTGCAAGCGGTAGTGGTAAAAGTACATTAGCACAAACATTAACATTTGCAAAATTTACAAACAAACAATACGACAATGCCAAAGCATTAATTAGTAATTTTAAAAGCGTCGAAGATGCGACTAACAGACTAACAAGTGTCGGGTTAAATTCAATTCCTACATGGTGTAGACCTAGAAATGTTTTAAGTGTTGGAGAGGGATTTAGAGCTGATGTTGCCTTAAATATTGATAGCCATACTATTTTTGATGAGTTTACATCAACAATTGATAGAAATGTTGCTAAGAGTTGTGCCAAAGGATTGGGTAAGTATATTAAAGAGCATGATTTACACAATGTTGTATTTGTAAGTTGTCATAAAGATTACATAGATTTTTTACAACCTAGTATTGTAATTGATTTAGACGAGGAATTGATTTATGATTGTCGTGGTCAAGCGCTGGGGGAGTTATTACCTTGCAAGTGTACGAAACAACAAACAAATCGCTTTGGAGATTGTTTGCTAACCATCACTATTTAAGTGTAAACTTAAACAACGCTTGCAAGATGTATATTGCTACTTGGAATGGGGTTATCGTTGCTATGGATAGCGTGTTGCCAATACCGAGTGGTACATTAAAGAATGGTTATAGAGAGCATAGATTAGTTGTGTTGCCTGACTATCAAGGGTTGGGAATTGGAACACGATTAAGCAATGCTTTGGGTAATTATTATATTAGCAATGGGAATAAATATTTTTGTCGTAGTACCCATGTTAAATTGGCTAAAAGCAGATTATTGCCAAACTCTCCTTGGATTGAAACTAGCAGTTCTCGTAAGCTAAGAAAGAATGTTAACGATGGTGTTCACAATCATGGTTTTACATTTGACGATAAAAGGATAGCATATTCATATGAATATGTAGGTATTGACTATAAAACAAAGCCACATTTAAGGGTTGTAATTAGAAAAGACAATGACTTAGAGCATTGTAGAAAAATATTATTACAAATCTTGAATAAATATAAAAACTTTTATATAATTATAGTTATTGGAACTGCTAAACAAGAAGATAATTATAATTATGAAATTGCTTGTAAAGAATTAGGCATTAGAACCGAAGTGTTATATATTAAATCGCAAGGAGAATATAGAGAATCTAAAAAAGCCTTGTCGCAAAAGTGTAGATATATAATTCAAAAATAAATATTGTCAAAAAGAGAGGTGTAAAAATGCAAGATAATTATAATATTATTCATTGTCATACACAATTGTCAAACGGAACAACAATTATCGATTCAATAGATGACTATACGAAATTTATTGATAGGGCAAAAGAGTGTGGAATGAAGTCAATTGTCTTTACAGAACATGGAAATTTGTTATCTTGGTATCATAAAAAGACATATGCTGAAAAACAAGGATTGAAATATATTCATGCGATTGAAGCATATATCACTGAAACTCATGATGAATTGATTAGGGATAATCGACATATTTGTATTTATTGTAAGAACAAAGAGGCTTTTTATGAATTAAATGAATTAGTTAGCAAGAGTTTTAATAGAGAAAATGTTAAAGTTATTGATGATGTCGTAAGGTTTTATTTTTATCCAAGGATATCTATTGATGAATTATTAAATCTAAGTGATAATTTCTACTTTTCATCAGCATGTTTGGGTGGCACAATTTCACCAAGTGCAAGTGAAAGTATGAAAAAAAAGATGATAAAATTCTTTTATGATAACAAAGATAGATGTTTTTTAGAAATTCAACATCATAATGTCGAGGAGCAAATTACTTACAACAAACAATTAATTGCTTTACATAATAAATTTGGTATACCTTTAATTGTTGGAACTGACACCCATTGCATTGACCAAAATTCATTTGAGGGTAGAAAAACTTTGCAACAAAGAAAAAAAATTCATTTTGATAGTGAAGATGGTTGGGATTTGTGCTTTAAGGATTATAATGAATTGATTAATGCGTTTGAAAAAACTGGAATCGATATGAAATATGTTTATGAGGGAATTGAAAATACTCATACTTTGGTTAATGGTTGTGAAGAATATGAAATTGATGTTTCGTTTAAATATCCAAAATTAAGTGATGACCCTTTAACAACTTTGAAACAAAAGATTTTAAAAGGAATGAAAGACAAATGGGAATATATAAAAGATATTCCTAATGATGTATTAAAACATCGAATTAATGAGGAGTTATCAATATATCAAAAAACAAACTTAATTGACTTTACTTTATTGCAAAAATATATTCGTGATTGGGAAAAGTCAAATGGTATTTTTTGCGGACCTGGTCGTGGTTCTGTATCTGGCTCAATGATTGCTTATTTGTTGGATATTACAGAAATGAATAGTATTAAGTTTGACTTAAACTTCTTTAGATATGCCAATCCATCTCGTGTGACTTTGGCTGATATTGATAGCGATTATTACGAAAAGGACAAAAAGAGAATTGATGAATTTATTTTAAAAGATAAATTAAATAATCCTAAATTATATACTTGCCAAATTGTAACATTTAATACCATTGCACTTAAGGGAGCAATTAGAGATGTGTTTCCAACTTTTGGCCATGGTGAAGATGTTATAAGTATGGTTGCTAATTCTACGGAAGATGATAGTTTAGATAAGTATAGGGAGATGTACCCTAACGAATTTAAAATGGTAGATATCTTAAATGGTACAATTGTTTCTTTAGGAAATCATCCTGCTGGTTCAATAATTAGTGATAGAAACATTTTTAGGGAGTTTGGTACATTTACTACTAAGGATAGCTTGTACCCCGTCAGTTGTGTCAATATGGGCGAAATAGGACATATGGGGTATGTGAAACTTGATATTCTTGGATTGACGTTTTACTAGTCCAAGTAAAAGTGGGTTATATGCTGGGAAGCCCTAAAGGCTTTGATACTTGAAACAAAGTGACAATTCAAAGTATGTAACAATGGGTAATCAGCAGGCACGATAAGTTCCGCCTCAACGACTATAAGAATATCTTATTTATATACAAGTGATTGTATATAAAAACCCCACTAGCGAATAATATTCGTGAATTATATAGTCTGAACATCATGTGAAAAACATGAGAGATAAGCAGAAATGACTTATCCACTATGCAAAAAAAATAATTAAGGTGATTGATAGATTGTGAAAATAACAAAAGAATTGTTATGTGAAAAATTATTAGAAATTTATAAAGAAAAGGGTAATGTATATTTAAAAGACTTTAGTAAAGATAGCGGTTTAGATATAAATGCTCAATGGCATTTTAACAAATACGGAGGATTTAAGAAAGTTTGCGAAGAATTAGGAATTAAATTAAAAAAATATAATGAAATTGATAAAGAGTTTATTGACAATGTTGTCTCGAAAATGATAGTTGATAATATTCCAATAAAAAAAGATACTTTGATAAAATATGGCGTTCATAGTAGCACGGTAAGAAGAATTTTTGGAGGTTATAACAACTTGTTAAAAAGTTATAATTTGAAAATCAATACCCCTAAGAATGTGTCTAAAGATGAATTGATTGAAGACGTGTTGAAAGTAATTAACTATTTTAATAAGGTTGATTATGGAATATATAAACAACATGGTTCTTATAGTAGTGCCACTATAAGAAAGTATTTTGATGGTTGGAATGATATGATTGAACAATTGGGATATGAACCACAAAATAAAGTTTATGGGAAAGAGCATATTTTAAAGGAATTAAAGAGATGCTATAATTTATATGGATTCATATCTAAATATGTTATTGATTTAGAATGTGAATTTACATATCAAGCTATTTCAACTTATTTTAATAAAGAAGAATTATTTGAATTGTTTGGAAACAATTATCGTTCTTATGGAAATATGAGTAGTGGCATGATTATTATTACTAAAATGTTGGATGAAAAAAAATATAAAGTATCAATTAGAAAAAACATGGGATTGGTGGGTCAACGACAAAACAAACAAACATATGTTTGTAGATATTTATATCGAGTCTTTAAATTTGGTAATTGAGTTTGATGGAAATCAACATTTTAGATATAGTAAACATTTTCATAAAAATAAGCAAAAATTTTTAAATAGTCAATATAGGGATAAACTTAAAGAAAAATTATTATGCAAACACAACATTAAACTAGAGAGAATAAGTTACAAAGATAACATTACAAACAAATTATTAAATATTATAAAATAGCATAGTGTAACAAATTTGTAGATAACATCGGGCTAATTAATGAAACTTGTAAATTAGCCAACATACCCAGACTAACTCCTGATAATGTAGATTTAGAGGATGAAAAAGTTTGGAAAGATATTGCTAGAGATACCATTGGAATATTCCAAATGGAATCCCCATTAGGATATAAAACATTATCAAATATGTTTAGTGAAAAAACGTTATCAAAAATAGAGGAGACAAATCAAAATATCTCTAAAATCAAATTAATGAGTTTTGCTAACGGGCTAATCAGACCTGGTTGTGCGAGTTTTCGAGACGAGGCAACCAATGGAGAATTTTATCACAATGGTTTAAAAGAGTTAGATGATTTTTTAAGTCCAACATTAGGTAGATTAGTAATGCAAGAACAAATTATGATGTTCTTAGTAAAATTTTGTGGATATTCGATGGCGGAGTCAGACAATGTTCGAAGAGCAATTAGTAAAAAATCTGGCACTGAATCTTTGTTGCCAGAAATAGAAAGTAGATTTATTTCATATACTTCTCAAGAATATAATGTTCCTGTTACAAAATGTAAAGAAATTATTAAACCATTTATTCAAGCTATATTGGATGCGAGTTCATATGGTTTCTCATTTAATCACTCTGATGCTTATTCTTGTATTGGTTATATTTGTGGTTATTTAAGATATTATTATCCGTTGGAGTTTATTACTACCTTTATGAATATTTTTGGCGACAATCATGAGAAAGTTGAGAGAATTACTAACTATGCCAAAGGTGTAGGTATTACATTCGCAAATTGGAAATTTAGATATTCTAAATCATTTTATTTCTTCGATAAAGATAGTAAAGTGATTTATAAAGGATTGTCGAATATAAAAAGTATCGGGGAACAAGTTGGCGATGATTTGTATTTATTGAGAAACAATGAGTATGATAGTTTTGTTGACTTGTTATGTGAATTATTAAAAATCAAGTCTATTAATTTTGGAATGTTAAAAATATTAATTATGTTAGATTTTTTTGAAGAATTTGGAAAGTCACAAAAGTTATTGACAATTTTAGATTATTTTGATAGATTTTATAATAAGAAACAATTTTCAACGAGTGATAATATTGTTTTTGATAGCGAATATAAACTAAAGTATGCTCCAAAAGAAAAGAAGATAATTAAATCATATGAAGTAGATATTGAAAAGGTTGGTCAATATTGTAATAAAAAAACACCAAAAAGATATAGTGAGTTTGATTGCATTTCGTTTTTAAAAGATATAGAAAAAGAGATTGAAAATAAAAGTATACCGCTTAAACTTATATTAAGAGTTCAAAGTGACTTTGTTGGAAATATTGTTTATTCAAACAATGATTTAAAATCAATTTATTATGTAGTGGAGTATAAAACTTATAGAGATGAATGTAAACCTTATATGAAATTATATAACTTGCAAAATGGTGAAATTATTTCTACGAATACCAAAAATAGATTTAATTTTCTAAAACAACCATTTAAGTTAAATAGTATAATAAAGGTCAATACATTCAAAGAAGAGTTTAAGAAGAAAAAAATAGTTACTGATAAAGGTAAAGAAAAATGGATAGATACTGATGAAAAAAAGGAGTTAGTTGAAGCGTGGACTACTTTGTCATATTAGGAGGGAGATAGTTTTGTATGAATGAAATTAAAACAAGTGTATACGTTAAGAAAATAGTATATCGCAAAGGAGATTGGGGCATCTATTCCCTTCTCGATATTGAAAGCAATGAAACGTTTACTGCGAAAGGGATATTTCCAGAACCAAAATCAAACGTTGTTTATTCGCTTATTGGAAATTGGGTTAATGATGAAAAGTATGGAAAACAAGTAGACATTGTTTTTGTTAATGAGTCAATCGATGTTGATAAGATGAATGTTGATAGCTTTTTGGGAATTATTTTAACCCCTCGACAAATTAAATCATTTAAAGAGGTGTATGATAATCCAATCGAAGTTATAGCGAGCGAAGATATTGATTCAATTACTAAGGTTAAGGGGATTGGAGAGTCTAGTGCAAAGAAGTTAATTGAAAGATTTACGCTTAATAAAAAATATTTTAGTTTTATTAGTGCTATGAGCCAATATGGCTTAACTGCGAACACTATTAAAACTATAGCTAATATTTATCCAGATGTGTCAAAAGCGGTCTATATGATACAGCACGACCCTTATAGGTTGATTATAGATGTTCCTGGAATTGGTTGGGCTAAAGCTGATGAAATAGCATTAAAAGTCGGCATTAAGAAATTTAGCACATATCGAATTGGGGGATATATTATGCACACATTACTAGAAAGTAATAGTAACGGTGACACATGGTTGAATTCGCAACAAATTGTAGATAAGGTTTATACATTATTTCCTGATATAGTTTTAGATGAGCAAACTAAGAAAAAAATTATTTTATCGACACGAGACGCTTTGGATGAATTGGTTGATAAAAACATTGTATGGAGAAACGAGGAGCGAACTAAAATATCCATGGTTAAAACTAGGAATTTAGAGGTGGGTATTTGTCGTGAATTGATGAGATTGTTAAAGCAAGATAGACAAATGAGTAAAGATGAAGTAGAAGAATTTAATAAAAGAATGTCTCAAGTAGAAGAAGAGCAAGGGTTTAAATATAGTGATGAGCAAGCCAATGCAATTAAATTAGCGTTAAGTAAAAATGTTTTAGCCATTAACTCTCCTGCTGGTACTGGAAAGACAACTGTTGTAAAAGGTATTATTTCTTGTTCTAATGAATATTATAATTTAACTGCTTTGTCTGGCATGGCTGCATCAAGATTAGGTGAAGTTGTGGGGCAAGATGGTTCAACAATTCATAGATTATTAGGATATGGTCTTGGGGATGGCGGAGAATGGTTAAAGAATAGGGATAATCCGTTGATGGATAGCGTTATTCTTGACGAAAGCTCTATGGTCGATGGGGAGTTATTTTACAGATTGGTACAATCTATCGATGACGGAAAACAACTAATTATGTTAGGTGATTTAGCACAATTAGAATCGCTTGGTGCTTGTTCGGTATTTAGAGATATTGTTAATAGTGGAGTTGTTCCAGTAGTTGAATTTACGCAAATATTTAGACAAGCTAAAAAGTCCGCCATTATAACAGAGGCTACAAAGGTAAGAATGAAAGAGCAATTATGTTCTAATGATTTTTATGGAAATGACATTAGAGGAGAAATGAAAGATTTTTTATTACAAACCTATGCTGAAAACAAATTGACATTGCCATATGTTTTAAAATATTATGAAAAGAGCGTAGAAGCAACTCAAGATACATCTAAAATACAAATTATTTCACCAATGCGAAATAAAGGAGATTCGTCTTGTTTAAGCCTTAATAGACATATTCAAAAATATTTATTAGACAATGCCTATATCAAAGGAAAACCACTACAAATTAACAAGGATTATTCTATATATGTAGGAGATAGAATTATTAACACAAAAAATAAAACAAAGATTGAGACAAGCGATGGTCTTGTGGATGTGTTCAACGGTTATCAAGGCAAAGTTATTTCAATTGATTATAAAAACAATTCATTTGTTTGTGACTTTGATTTATGTGGAGAAGTCGAAGTTGATTATAAAATGTTTGATTCTATTGATTTGGCATATGCAATTACTTGCCATAAATTTCAAGGTTCTCAAAGAGATATTGTGATTGGAGCGTTAGATTATACAGCATATAAATTATTGAATAAGGAATTACTATATACAATGATTACTAGAGCTAAGAAAAGATGTATTCTTTGTGCTAAAACAGATGCTTTAATACACGCCACACGAACAAGTGGTGTTCAAGCACGCCAAACATTTTTATGTGGGTTGTTGAAGGAGGAGAATTAAATGTTAGAAGAAGTAACAACAAAAGTCGATAACATTGCTGATGAAAAGAGTATTGATATTGATAATTTTCCAAATGCAAATGATATGAAAGCTATATCAAAATTAAAATATTTGGAATTATACAAAAAAGAAAGTGCTAGATTAATTACATTAGCGAGCGAAAGCATTTTTAATAGTGCAAAAAGCGGAAAGTTATCAACAAGCATATATGTGTCAAACGATAATAATGCAACAAATGAGGCTATTAAAAAAGTTGTTGACTTTTTTGAGAAAAAATATTATTATGTAAGAGTAATCAATACGATGGATATACAAGAAGAAATATTTATATCATGGGAACAATAAGGAGGATAAAATGAAAAAAATCATAGAACTAGAAGATACAATCGAAATGATGAATAGCAACGATTATAAAGAAAGGTTTAGAGGTGAGTATTTTCAAGCAAAAATCCGTTATGATAAATTGGATGCGATGACAGTCAAATATGAGGCTGGTACATTGACATTTACACCAAAATGTTCATTAGAATTATTGAAAGAGCAAAAGAAATATATGGGTAACTATATTCGTTGTTTAAAAATTAGAGCAGAAATTGAAGGCATTGAATTAGATAAGGAGTGATAAATATGGATGGAGATACGTTTTTAAACATTGCAACAGAACTTGTTTGGGATTATTACAAAGAAAAATATGAAAATGATGATAGTTTTCCTTTTGATAATTTTAATACTTTTATTGTTTGGGCTTGTAAAACATTGCAAAACAATAAAGCCATCATAGCAACAAATGTAGATAATTGTTTGTTTGAAGTGACAAACAATGGAAATGCAAAAGAAGTCTATATCGATGTATATGATAAAGTAGACAATATTCTTGTGAGGTTATAGAATGTGAGAGAAATATTCGTAGTATTTAAAGAATTGTGGGGTATAGGTTTGTGGCTTCGAATTATATTATCGTTTGTTGTCGCAATATTAATTATCGACCTATTTATAATTGTGTGTGCGTATGGAATATTTCCTTTGGTCATTGCTTTGTTAGCCATTGTTTTGTTCGTAGCAATGGTATATTGGTTGCTTAATTTTATATTAAAAGAAAGAGAGGAACGTTATGGAAATAACAAAAAGAGATGGTAGAAAAGTAAAATTTGATGTAACTAAAATAGAAGTTGCTATCACAAAGGCTTTTAAAGAAGTTTACGGTTCAGCAAATGTATTTGATAAAGACATTAACAAGGTCTTACGTAGTGTGTATGTTAAGATTAAAAAAATGAATGATGATATTAACGTCGAAGAAATCCAAAATAATATAGAGAGTACGCTTTGTGATTTTGGGTACGTTGATGTTGCTCGAGCGTTCATTCGGTATAGATATAAGAGAGAATTATCTCGTGAATTAAACAAAGATTTGGATAAAAAATATAATCAAATAAAATCTCTAATCAATGGAACAAATGATGAAGCCAATAAAGAGAACAGTAATAAAGATACTCGTATTGTTTCGACTATGAGAGATTATCTAGCTGGATTTACTTGTAAGGAAATGGCACAAAAGATAATTTTACCAAAAGATATTGTCAATGCGCACAACGAAGGATTGATTCATTTTCATGATATGGATTACAGCCCAACAATGCCATTGACAAATTGTTGTTTGATTAATCTTGAGGATATGTTGCAAAACGGAACTGTAATTAGCGGAGTAAAAATAGAAAAACCACATTCGTTCAAAACTGCGTGTACTATTGCTACACAAGTGATTACACAAGTGTCATCATCTCAATTTGGAGGAAATTCTTTTACGCTATCTCATTTAGCTCCTTTTGTTGATATTAGTAGACAAAAAATTAGAGAACAAGTTGAGAAGGAGGCAATGGATATTTTGGCAAGTGTTGGCGAGTCAATTGATATTACAACTGACCTAGATTCTATTGTTGAACAACGTGTTCGAGAGGAGATTAGAGACGGAGTCCAAACAATTCAATATCAACTAATAACAATGTCATCAACAAATGGTTAAGAATTGGCTGTCCATAGTGGAAACATTATGGAGCATAAGATGGTGAACCTAGAAATCTAGGGTGTCAACAATATGTTGGCTAACGATGAAACCTGCAATAATTTTATATCTTTAATAAGGGGTGATGTAAAATTATTATATATAAAATCACAAACATTGCTAATGGAAAAATATATATAGGTCAATCTCATAAGACTTTAGAGCAAAGGATAAAGCAATATAGTGATGATGTTAAATATAGAAGCAAAGGTGTAAGACCTATTATAAAAGCAATGCGTAAATATGGTTTTGAAAATTTTAAATTTGAAACAATAGAACACAATATAAACAACCAAGAAACACTAGATGAATTAGAGAAGTATTATATATCATTTTATGACTCGATAAACAATGGATATAATATTAAGCCTGGTGGAAAAGGTGGTTTGCACAAAGAAGAAACAAAGCAAAAAATTGCATTATCTCAAATGGGCGAACTAAATCATATGTGGGGAAAGGTTGGAGATTTAAATTCTACGTCAAAAAGAATTTTAGAACTAACAACCGATATAGTTTATGAGTCTGCAATGTTAGCGTCGAAAGAGCTTGACTTGTGTTTTTCACACGTGTGTGCTGTTGCGAGAGGAAAAAGAGGTAGTACAGGTGGTTTTGTATTTAGGTATGTTGATAATGATGGCAAACCTATAAAACCAAAGAAAACTACAATTATTAAAAACAAACAATTGATAGAAAAAGTATTAGATAAATATAAATATTTATTGTAGGTAATATCGTGCCAAGCATTAAGGGAAACCTTTTTGAAGGTGTAACGACTAGGATATACGAGCTAAGTCATTGGATATGCTTATGAAATCCGTACATTCAAGGTGAAACTCCTTGTTTGGAAGCGCCATCTACCTAAACCATTGTTGAGATAATAGTGGCATGGTAAAGAGATAGTCTACGTGTAGAACGGACACGCAATCACCGTTCACAACAATGTTTATGTATTTAAACGAAGTTGATGATAATCAAACAAAAAAAGATTTGGCATTAATTATCGAAGAGGTATTAAAGCAAAGAATAGAGGGTGTCAAAAACATTCAAGGAAAACCAATCACTATTGCGTTTCCTAAATTAATTTTTGTCTTAGACGAAAATAATATTCATGAGGATAGTGAGTTTTATTATTTGACAAAATTGGCAGCTGAGTGTAGTTCCAAAAGACTAGTGCCTGATTATATTTCAGCCAAGATAATGAAAAAGCTAAAAGAGGGTAGCGTTTTTCCTGTAATGGGATGTAGAAGCGCTTTGTCTCCCTATTATGATAGTGAAGGAAAACCAAAATATTACGGAAGATTTAATCAAGGTGTTGTAACCATAAATCTTCCTGATGTGGCACTATCTAGCGAAGGCGATTTTAACAAGTTTTGGAAAATATTAGATGAAAGATTAGAGTTGTGTTATCGAGCACTTATGGTTAGACACAATAGTTTAAAAGGGGTAAAATCTGATGTTGCTCCTATCTTATGGCAACATGGGGCGTATGCTCGCCTAAAAGAGGGAGATGTCATTGATGATTTATTATATGGTGGGTATTCAACAATCTCTTTGGGTTATGCTGGATTATATGAATGTGTAAAATATATGACCAATCAATCGCACACCCAATTCGAGGGAAAAGTCTTTGGTTTAAAAGTAATGAAGGCGTTAAATGATGCTTGCGAACGTTGGAAAGAACAAACTAATATTGGGTTTTCCGTTTATGGTAGTCCAATTGAATCGACAACTTATAAATTTGCTAAATGTTTGCAACAAAGATTTGGTATAATTGATGGGATTACTGATAAAAAATATGTAACAAATTCTTATCATGTAACACCAAGCGAAAAAATCGATGCTTTTAGTAAACTCACTATAGAAAGTGAATTTCAAGAATTGAGTTCGGGCGGAGCAATTAGTTATATTGAAACACCTAATATGACTAATAACATCGATGCTATAATAGAGGTGTTAAAGCATATTTATGGAACAATTATGTATGCTGAGATAAATACAACTACAAGCTATTGTCATATTTGCGGTTGTACGGATATAAAAATGGAAGATGATTTTAAGTTTCATTGTCCTCAATGTGGAAATGATGATTTTAATAAAATGAATATCGCTCTTAGAGTGTGCGGATACATTAGTACAAACCCATTTAACGATGGGAGAGCAAACGATATTCATGATAGGGTTTATCATTTAGGAATGGATTAAAGGAGGAAATAGTATGAGTGAAAGCGAAGATTTAGATACAAGAAGTTTGAATGAATTACTCCAAAAAGAAAATAATCAATTAAGAGAAAATATTATTAAAATTCAAGGTGTTTGCGAATTCCTAGATAATCGTGTTCAAACTTTAACCGAGGCATTGAGATTGGCAAAAGAGGAATTATCGAAAAGAGCGTTGTTAGAAAACGAAGGACTTCCAAAAGAAAATGAAACAAAGAAAAAATGAGGTAAGAAATAATGTATTAACTAAAATAAGGGATTAATATCCCTTATTTTTTTACAAAATATAATCAAATACATATTGACAATATTATTAACTTAGTATAAAATAGTGTTATAAGATATAAAAGGAGGATTTAAAAATGAAAATTTATTACAGTCTTGACGGATATGAACAATTTCTATTCTATCAAGAAATGATGTTTGGTACGTATTATTCGTTGTTGGGTCATGAGTTGGTTTATAATGTTGATGATGTTAATGATATTCTTAACAAAAAATGTCATGATTGTCTTGGTTATAAAATTGGCGGTGCTTGTTTTGGTGCAAACGTTGACAAAAACGCATTAAAAGAATTAAATGATTTTCATGGCGGAGGTACATTGATAGCTATTAATAAAAATATTCTTGCTTTAATAATATTTGTTCCAAGTGATTACACTAAAGAAAATAAGGATATTTATTACATTGTAAAGTACAAAATTCTTAGCTTGCGACAAGGAATATATCGTGTTTTGATTGATACTTATGAAAATAACAAATATGTATATTTTAGAGGTGGCAAAAATAGTTATTCTTATGTAGAAAAATGCCTTGATGTTTTACATAAAAAAAGTTCGTTTATTGGTTTTGATGATATAGTAGAGATAAGTAACGAATTGTCGAGATACCAACCACGAGAAATTAACATTGATGGCGAAAAAGTATATATCAATATGTTTGAGGAGGTACAATAATGGAAAAATCAAAAATGTTTCAACTTATTTGTTTTTTATTAGCGATTATTACTTCGCTATGTAATATAGCCAATGCCATCATCAAAGGGAATGTATGTTTAGCAATCATGAATATTGTTATTTATATTTGTGCTTTGGGCGGTTGTTTATTCACGTTGAGGAAATAATAATGAATAAAAATAAAATAGTTCAATTAATAATTTGTTTATTGCTTGCATGGCTTGGAGTGTTCATATTTTACCATGCGATTAAAATTGCTTTGATTTGGCTTGTTCTATATGCAACAGCATTAATATTCCTTGGCAGTAAAGATTAATAGAGGAGGGGTAAATTTGTTTGATGTAGGTGTTTTAGATAATGTTATATATTATGCACATTCATACAAACTTGACGAACTTAGAAAAGGTATGATAGTATATGACCGTAGGTTAAGGCGTATTGTGGAGATTGTTAATGTATACTATTCTTGTCAACTTATACACCTTAGAGGTGTTTATGGTGGAATTAGATTTGAAAATGGTAGATTTCGGGCGTTGAAAGGGTGATAGAAATGAAAAAGATTAATTACGAATTATTGTTTAAATTATGTGAAGAACATAACATTCCAATTAGATATGCTACAAATGGCGAAAAGCCAGGTCTTTACATAGGCGATGGAGATGGTGGCACAAGAAAAATTTCAATAAATGATATAGTTGATACAAATGAATGGAGCAAAGAAGATTATTTAACGCATTTGAACTATAGTGTAAAGACTTGTCCTGCTATTTACGATGCTTTTGAAAATTTGATTTATAAGTATTATGATTTAGTTGAAAAATATGATAAATGTGAACAAGCATTAGATAAAGCGTGTAAACAATTAACGCACGCCTATCCATTTGGGGTAAACAAATGCGAAACCGATGCGTGGGATGATAGTTGGAAGGAGTGGGCGTTTAAAAATGATGAAAGATAAGGACATAGAATTATTAGAAGGAACTGATGGGGTAGAGTTTGTTAACTTGGAAGAATTAGCACAAGCATATGTTGAAAGTATGACGAGAGGATTTAACTCTCATGATATGGTATTTAAAGAAAATTATATTGCTATTAGTTCTCCAAGCCCCAAAAGTAATTATTGCGGATATCATAAAACTCTTGTATATGAAATTTATGATTATAAAGAATTTTTCGAAGAAGAATTGCCAGCATTATTTAGTGATGTTTTAGATTTTTCAATGAATAAGGGTTATAATGAAGCGATTGTAGATATAGTTGAGAAAGTTGAGACGATGGAACGATGAAAACTAAAAGAGAGTATGAAGAAGCTTTTGATTTAATCGATATATTTACAAGTTGTGGTTGCAATGAGGTTGATGATTGTAACTGTTGTATTGCCTATAATAAGAGGCTAAAACAACAACATGGATGTGAATTAGATTTAGCATTAAACATGTTTAAAGAGTTAATCAATGAACATTTTAAACCAAAAGAAAATACATCGGAATTTAAGCACTTTGAGCTACATAGTGACAATACTTTAAAAAATCTAACTAAGAAAGAATTAATAGACTATATTAATATGTTGTATCATAATTGGGGTGTTTGTGATGAGCAATTAAAAAACTGCATTGATGCAAATACTAAACTAAAAGGAAAATATTCTAAGATTTTAGACGATGTTCACGACTATCGTTTTGAAACACATTGTATGAAAATGACAATAAGAAATTTGTGTAAACATTTTGGAGTTAAAAATGAAAAGGAATTGCAAAATATTTATTTAAACAAACCATACAAACCATACAAATTCGAAGAGTTAAAGCCTAATATGTGGGTTTGGGATAATGTAGCAAAAGAATGTTTGTACGTTGTTAGACCTTTTATAACTACGGGCGTTAGGGTTAAATACTTTACTTGTTTGGGGATTTGGAATTTGGAAAAAATAAAAAAATTAAATATTAAATTCGAAGAAAACCGTTTCTTTCCAGTGCAATGCGCTAATATGATTGGAGGTCATTAAATATGTGCGAAGAACTTAAAGAAAATATTATACTTTCTCACGATGATTATATGGAAACGTTGAGACGATTAGAAGCTGACGCTAAAGGAGAAGAATTTATTGATGGTCAAGTTTATGCTATTGGTGGTTTCGATTTTGAATGTTTGAGAAATTTAGTTGATGCTTATGATAAATTGCTTATTGATTATGATATATTAGAAATGCAAGTTCATAATATGGAGCATAGGCTTGACCAAAAGGTGAATGAATGTTTAAAATTAAGAAAAGAAAACAAAGAATTAAGAATCGAAATTGAGTGTATGTACAATGAAATACACAAAGTAAAGGATGGCGATTAATGTGCATGAAGATGAATTTTTAGAAAAGGAAGAATATTTGGAGATTCTTAAATCTTTTGTTAAAAAAGATGGTTCTCCATACAACCAAAATGATTATGAGTTTGACCATTTCTATGCTTTGATTATTAATTGTTTTAATTTGTTGAAAAAATATCAAAAGCTATGTCATGACTACGATGTCTTAGAAATGGAAAAATTAGATTTAGAACAAAAATATATTAAATCAATTGATACCATAGATGATTTGTCACAAATGGTTTACGAACAAGTTGTGATGGGGTGGGGATTATATGAGTAATTATGTTAAGATTAAGAACTTCTCAATAGAAAATGGCGAAGGAATTCGTACAAGCATTTTCTTTTCAGGTTGTGAATTCGCTTGTCATGGATGTTTCAACAAAGATATTCAAGATTTTAATGTTGGCAAACCATTTACCAAAGAAGTTTATGAGAATGAAATTAAACCAACAATAAACAAACACATTGCAGGTATTAGTGTGTTAGGAGGAGAACCATTGCACCCAAGAAACATATTAGCAACTTGGTTGTTGACCACATGGTTCAAAGGGGATTTTCCTAAAAAAAGCATTTGGCTATGGTCGGGGTACACTTGGGAAGAACTTGTGGATATAATGGCACGAGATTGTGAAACTTATAGTTCAGGTTGGCATTGCCAACAAAGACTTCGCAAAATCTTAGAAAACATTGATATTCTTGTTGATGGGCGATTTGTAGCAAAAGAAAAAGATTTGACTTTAAAATGGAGAGGGTCAAAAAATCAACGAGTAATATCAGTTCAACAAAGTCTTGCACAAAAGAAGGTAATATTATATGATGAATAACAACGAAATTAAATTATCCCAAGAAGAACTTAAGTTTTTAATTATTGGGATAGAGAGTGGTTTTTACCATCCAAGCCAACAAGAATTAAAAGTATATTATTGGGCTAAAAACATTGCAAAGAAAAGGAGTGAGAACAACTATGAAATTATTGAACAAAAAATTTGCTAATAATGAGAGAGTAGTCATTAAACACAATGGATATTATTATCAAGGTAAAGTTATTGGTCAAAAAGGAATATCACGAATTATAGTGTTTGAGTCTTTTGGCGAACCACTTATTGTCAAAAGAAATATTTTTAGAATCTATTCTTATTATGGTACTATATAGAACGATATAAATATCGTTCTTTTTTATGTCATATCAAACACCACAAAGCCAATATGGAGTTGTGGTAAGGCGTTTGCATTTAACACCATAAACAATACCCAAAACTAAAACAAGCGCCACATAGCCTTATATTGACTTTAAATAATTATTAAAAAAACATTTATTTTATAATTGACATATATTTATAATGGTGGTATTATGTATTTGTAAGATAAAGGAGGAACGAAAAAGATGGAACTTACAATTAATGAATTTACTTTTAAATATTTTATTTATAATAAAAACAGTACATACAATGAGTACCCTAATTGGTTGAAACAACTTAGCGACAAAGAGATATTAACATTTAAGGATATTGATGGTTGTCGTGAATGTTTCTTAGTGTTACCAACACAATGGAACTTAATTAATGACAACGATGTTATTTGTTGTAATGATATTGTTGGCGAATTTGTGTTGACACAAGAGCAATTTGAGCAAATTCAAAAATACGTTAATAATAAGTAGGTGTTAGATATGGAAATTATAAAAACAATTCTATTTGGCTTAGGTATATTTTGGACGCTTGAATTATTTTGGTTGATAAACTTTGAAGATAGAGTTAAGAATGATGAGAATTACACAAGAAAAGAGGATGATGAGCAATGATGTTACGTGAAAACAAAACGTTGCAAGAATTTAAACAAGAGTTAATCGAAGAAGCTTTAATTAAACAAAAAGAACAATTAGGAAATATGTTTGAAAAACAAAAAGAATTAGATGAACGTATTTTGAATGGTGATAAATATCACTATAGAGAAGTTCTAATGGCGTTATTTGTAGAGTTGGGAGAGTTCATGAATGAAATACCAACAAAGTTTAAATATTGGAAAAAGAGCGCCAAAGATGATTATGAAAAAGCGCTAGAAGAATATGTCGATTGTTTACATTTCGCAATGAGTTTAGCCATTGTGGAAGAAAAGGGATTATATCGATGCAAAGAATATTGTAAATGTTATGATGCGGTTCAAAGTGAATATCTTTCACATACGTATCGATGTGACTACTTTGACATGATGATTATTATTTTGGACGCTTATGGAATAGTGAGAGTACAAAAACTATTTGAACTAGGAATTGTTGTTGGATTTACATGGGATGAGATTTATAATATGTATCTAAAGAAAAATAAAATTAATCACAAAAGACAAGATGATAAATATTAATTAAGGAAGGTGAATAAAAATGATTAAACTACAAGATAATATTGTTATTGATGCTGATAAATATGGATATGTAGCAAAAAGATATATTGGCTTAAACAAAAAGGGAGAAGAGATGTTTGAGGTCATTGGCTATCATGCTGAGATTTGTGGCGTATTAGAATGTGTTGTTCGATACTTACAAAGGATTTGTGTTCGAGATAAAGATATGGATATTCATCAAGCGATTAAAGAATTGGTAGAAATTAATAGAGCGTGGTATAATATCTTAAATGAAAATTTACCAAAATTAGAAAAATTAGGAAAATAAAATATGAGCGAACAAGATTGGGAAGAATGGGTTGAATATTGGTGGAATGAATTACTCAATCTAATAATTGAAGAAGATATTAAAATATAAAACAATAAACATGGAACGAGGGAATAAAAATGAAAAGAAATGAAGTAAAGGTAAAGTTGAATATCATTGAAACTTATGAAGTGCCTAGGGTTATTGAAGTGACAATGACACCACAACAATATAAAAATTATGAAAATGAAGAATGTGGGTTAGATAAGATTTTAAGAAAATCTCATAATATTCTTGAAGTAAAACAAAATTCAAGCGAACTAACCACCAAAGAAAGAGGATTTTTAAAACTTGAGACATCTAGCTTTGTTAAAGATATAAAGCTATCAAAATGTAATAATATGGATATTTTATACAGCAATACCGAAGTGGAGGAGATTGAATATGAATAACAAATATCACGATTTATCACAAGTTAATATTAATTCTTTTATGGAGGCTAGACCAGGATTACCACAAACCGTATTTGGTTGTTTGCAAACTATGATTAGAGAAGCAATAAAAACAAGGAGTAATTTGTTGCTTTGTGGAGATAGTTTTCGTGGAGTGGGAAAAACTTGTTTGTTATTAGATTTCAAAAGAGGCGATAACTTATTAACATTGACTCGTAGACAAAGTGAACTCAAAGAACCATATACACCATTACAACTAGTTCTTACAGAATATAATAACAAAAATAGCTATAAGCCGATTATCTTAGTTGATGATATTGACGAAAGATATGCCCTAAGATTAATTAATCAAGGCAATATTGTTATCGGTTTTGTAAGAAGGAAATGTTACGATTATGTCATCTAAGGATTGGTATTTGGTGTTGTGTGTTTTGGGTACTTGCATATGTGTGCTTTTACAATATAAGTTGTACAAATATTTAAAGTATCTTTGGAAAAAAGAAAAATAATCATTTTACGAAAATATTATGGTTCTAAAGCAGGAGGTATTAAACAATTTTTATGAAGTATTTAAAATTTAAGGTTAACATTTACGATGGTGAACTAATTGTGTGGAAAAAAGGTGAGGAATTTAAACTAATAGTTGAAAACGAAAAGGCATATTTTTGTTATTCCTCAACGAATTTAAGCGTTCTAAAAGGGATTGATAAATCTCTTGAGGGAAAATATTTTGATATAGTATATAGGAGGAATTAAAAATGAATAGTTATAACAATATTGAGTTAACACAAGACATTCGAGAACTATCAACTTTATTAAAGTTTAAATATAACGATGAATTAGTTGAAGATAAATATATTAGAATTGAATTAACCAAGGCTCAAAATGCGCTTTGTAAAGTCATTGATTATGTGAATATTGATAAAAATAAAAAGGTGGATTAGATATGAGTGATAAATTAAAAGCTGATTTAACAAAATTAAAGGTCGAAGTTCGTTGGCATGAGGATATGTGGGGAGTTATTAAAAATGCAACCATGACAACAATAGGGAAAGACAAGGGGAAATACCCTGATAGCGAATGGAAAAGAAAGATGTTAATGGGCGAACACTCTCCTATCAGAATTGGTCATTTTGTTATTAAAATTTATAATTGCCCTCAATTTGTTCATGGTCATCTTGTTAGACACCCAATGGGTGTTACTCCTTTTATATCCACACTAAGAAGTGACCGTAATAATTATAACGATGTTCCAAATAGATATACGTTACAAGATGGAGAATATTCTTTAAGTTTTCAAGCCATTATTAATATCTCTCGCAAGAGATTGTGTAATTGCGCTAGTGCTGAAACAAGATATGTTTGGAAGAAAGTTCTAGAAGCAATAAAAGAGTTTGAACCAGAATTGTATGATGTATGCGTTCCTCAGTGCGTTCGAAATGCTCATTGCTATGAAGTATTCCCTTGTGGATATAGCACTACAAAATCATTTGAAAAAGCACTACAAGAATATCGAAAAGGTGTCAATGAATAATTAAATATTCAAAATATAGAGCCATGGGAGTGCGTTTGCAATAATGGGAACAATTTATCCTATGTGCTATAAACAACTCTCAGTGTCTCTATATTTTGTTTATAGACAATAATAGGGAGGATTTATATGAGGACAATTTTAGTTATTTCTCAACATCCACGAGAACTTGTTAAGAAATTGAAGTGCTATCAAAGCATTACGGTTGACCTAGGTAATATTTTAGAATATAATAGTACCAATGGAAGAAGTGTTATTTTTTATTTAGTCAATAACGTCATGGATTTTAATATTAGATTAAAAGGAATTAAATTTCACATGATTATCGATGATGGAACAAGTGATATTTATAATGACGTAGCAAACGAAAACAAATTAAAAAGATGGGTTAACAAATTTATTGATGTTATGGGCACTCGATATATTAGCAATAAAAACACAAACAATATCATAGAGATTGTTGAAAAAGAAATGAAGGATTACTAATGGTTACACTTCCAAGACATTGTTATCGTTTGCCAAAAAAAATTTACAAAATATTTATAATGATTAAGCCAGAAAACCCCTAATCTTTAGATTAGGGGGTGAATGGCTAATATGTAAGCCGACCTAAGTTGGTGCAAATAGATTGAAATATTAACCATTTTAGTATATAATAATTATATAGTAAACATTAAGAAAAGGTAAACAGGACTTTACAAGTAAAGAACTGTCTAGTGGACTATTGGCAAGTCCATTACGAATAAGGTTGTCATAAGACAACAAACTTGGTAAGAATCCACGATGCTAAAGCATCGGGGGAGTGTCAAAAGAAAGAAAGAGGTATTTAGAAATGTTAAAGATAGAGAAGATTAAAAAAGAGATTAAAAATTTTGATACAAATGTTAATGCTGATAAGGTTCTCTCTTGTTGGTTGCATCGAATTACGACAAATTTCAATGACAACAACAATATTTGTGGAGTGGTAACATGCTCAGAATGTTTAAGGTTGTCACTTATGGGATTATTAGAAGAATATAAAGAACCAATTAAATTATCAAAATTTGAATATGAATATTTAAAAGTTGCTAAGGAAAATGAATATAACTTTATTGCAAGGGATAAAGATGATAGATTGTTTTTATATGAAACCAAACCATGGAGAGGTGAACTTGTTTGGAAATATACGGACAGCGGTATACGTATATTTAAAGAACTGTTTAATTTCGTTAAATGGGAAGACGAAGAACCGTATAGCGTTGATGAAATTCTAGCTAATTGCGAGGTAATGGAAGATGAATAGAAAAGAATATGAAGAAAGAATAGCAAAGCTAGAAAAAGAATTAGATGAATTAAAAGAAGTGAAAATTGAGGATGATGAGTTTCCAAAATACGGACAAGCCTATTGGTTTGTTGGTACAAATGGGTATGTTGTTTATGCTTATTGGGACGATAGCACAACTAGCAATTATCGCAAAGATTTTTTAAGAATTTTCAAAACCGAAAAAGAATGTGAACGTTATTTAGAAATTCAAGTAGCATTTAAAGAGAAATCTAAAAACTTTGAACCAAATTGGGAAGATGTCAATCAAAACAAATATTGCCTTTATTACGACCAGGTCGAAAATAGTTTTAGGATTAGTAGTTGGAGTATACGTAGGCAAGCGATTTTATATTTTGAAAGTAGAGAAGTATTAGAAGAATTAATATCACGTTTTGGCGAAGAAGATATTAAAAAATATTATTTTGGAATAGAGGATTAGAATATGGTAACAAGACAAGAATTGTTAAAATACGCTGATACATTATATGAGTTAAAAGATAGTGAATTTGTTAAAGCGTATCTTAAAGCACAACACGAAGTTGTAACATATTTGCATTCTCAAGAAGAGAATGTTGTGAAGTCGTTAGAGTATTATAAATCCTCTAAAAAATATGATTATTATATACAATTGCCATATGAAAATTTTGAAATATTGGAAAATGGTAAATATGGATTTAAACAACATGGTTTTAGTTATTGTGGCAAAGGCGTTGGTGAATATAAAAATTGGAGTATAAGCGGTTGTTGTTCATTGTGCAACTTTACTAAAGAAAAGATAAAAGATATGATAGACAAAAGCATTAAAGAAGATAATGAGGAGATTAGTAATAATGAAAAAATATAGAAAGAAACCCGTAGTTGTGGAAGCTATTCAATGGACGGGAAATAATTTAGAAGAAGTACGTAATTTTGTTGGTAGTGATTTAATTGAAAATTATATAAAACATTTTGATATAGAAGGGGTATTAATAAAGAAAACGCTAGTTAGCATTGCAATTGACGTGCTACAAGAAACAATGATGGTTGATTATGGTGATTACATCATTAAGGATGCACATGGGGATTTTAATTTGTGCAGGTCTGATATTTTTAAACAAATTTATGAAGAGGTAATTGATGACAATAAGAAACAAAAAGAAACTTATTTAAGTAAATATCTTAGAGAAAACAATTGTTCTTACGAAGAATTTGTAAAAGACCAAGAAATGTATGATGGGTTTTGTCCTGTAATTTTAGAAAGTCCATGCTCTAAAATGGATTGCATAGAATGTTGGAATCAAGAAGTAAAAGGAGAATAATATGGAAGATTTAGTATGTAGAGATGGAAGTGAATTCTTTAAATTATCTTTTTTAAAAAGATTTTTACTTGGAACAGATGGAATTATTGCTGGTGGTTGTTTCAAAAATATTTTTAACGGAGGACATGTTAAAGATATAGATATATTCTTTAGAAATGAAACCGATTTTAACAACGCCAACAAAAAGTATCAAGATAATCCTGATTTTACCTTGGCTTATAAGAATGAGAATGTTGTTGCCTACAAAGAAAATGATAGTGGAATTGTTGTTGAATTATGCAAAAAGACATTTGGGCAACCAAAAGAATTGTTAAATAGCTTCGACTTTAGTATTACTAAGTTTTGCTATTACTATGAAACTGATAGCTATGTTGATGAAGATGGCGAGGATATATTAATTTATGATTATTATGTTTATCACCATCCAAAATTCTTTGAGCATTTATTAGAAAAGAAATTAGTATTAGATAGTTCAAATCTATTATATCCATTTAGTACATTTGAGCGTTCTTATAGATATAGAGCATATGGTTACGGATTATGTAAAGAAAGTAAAATTCATCTAATCAACGCACTTAGACAAGCTAATAAATTTGATGAAAATGATTTATCTAAAAGTCTTTACAAAGGCATTGATTAATGATATTATAAATAAGGAGGTAATAAAAGATGGGAATTTGGATTAGAAGTCAAAATAAGTGTAGGTTAGTGGAATGTACGAGATTTGGCGTTAGTAATTGGTTTAATGGAATTTGTGATGTAGTAGGATATAATTGCAACGATTCAATTGTATTAGGAGAATACGAGGGCGAAGAAAAAGCAATTAAAGTATTAGATATGATACAAAATTTCATTGGGAACAATGAAAGAACATTTGGAAATGTTGCCTACGAACAAGAGTGGTCAGGGGAAATCGTAACACATAGCAATGATGTGTTTCAAATGCCACAAGATATTATAATAGTTAATGATGAGGATAATGAAGCATGAGTAAATTTAAAAAGATAGTTATTCTATCTATGGTGTTGTTTTTATTAACTGGTTGTGCACCACAATTAAAAAATGGAACAGTTATAATTGTTAAAAAAGAGTATCATGAACCATATACAACAACTACATTTACCAGAGTTGGTAAGGCAATGATACCGATAAGACATCATCATGATGAAGAATATAAAGTGATAGTAAAACAATTTGATGATAAAGATGAATATATTGAAAAAGGAGTAAAAGTTGACAAACAATTGTATGACAAAGTTAAAGTTGGTGATGAACTAACATATAAGTCTGGAGGGTTGTTTGTCAATAGCGATGAAGATGGAAAATAAATATCAAGAAGCTTTAGATTATATTGTAAAAAATAGTTGTAATAAAAGAGTCGCTTGTAATGAATGTGATATACAAAATATTTGTAACTCTCTCGCAAAAAGCAAAGTTGATACTTTGCAAAAATTAGTTGATAAGACTACGCCTAAAAAACCTATTATTTCATATCCAATGGGGGATTGTTATTACACTTGTCCTTGTTGTGGTAATTTACTTATTGAAAAAAGAATTGTTATTTCCCCAAGTGGTAAAAAATTAATTAAAAACCTTTCATATTGCGGTAGATGTGGTCGAGAGATGAATTGGAGTGATATAGATGGAAAATAAAGAAGTGAAAGAAGCTTTGTATGAATTATCAATTCAAACAGACAAAGAGAATGTGTATCAAGATGAAATAAATGGTTATGTTAGTACAATTCAAAATTATATCGAACAATTGGAGCAAGCGTTAATTAATAAAATCGAATGGAAGTCAGCCAAACAAGAATTACCGCAAGAATGGGATTGCGATACTCATACGATAAGTGATGATGTATTATGTTACGCAACTACAAAGGATGAATATTGGATAGACTATGTAGCTAATGGTAAATGGAGTTGTCATGACTATAATGACAAAGACGAATTATATTGGCTACCATTATATGGATTATTTAATGAAGATAAAGATAGTTATTGAGAGGTGGATTTAATGAGTAATAAACTAAGATTGCAAATTAAAGAAAAGTATATAAGAGATGTATTTATAGATGTAGTTGTACCAGAAGATAAATTAGATGTTTTTGATTGGACTTTAGATAAACACGAAGATTCATATAATGATTATGAAGTATTGATTGATAAATTATCTAATGAGGGTTTTGAAATGTTGCATATCGATAGCAATGATGATTTGTTTGGATTTGAAGAGACATGTGGTATTGACTACTCATTTATCAACGAAGGAGAAAAAGAAAATGCAAAATAAGAATGAACAAGATTGGAAGTTCGATAAAAAGAAAGCTAGTACAGCGTTGCAAGAATTGTCTTGTCATGTCAATCCTTTTAGAGATGAAAATGTAGCAGAGTTAGTTAGAGTTATTACTTATTGTATGAGTCTGGAAAAAGCGCTAGATAAAGCGTGTAAACATTTGGAATCGTTTGATGATTGTTTAGTTGCATATAATGTTGAGGATAGCAATGAAGCATTTACAAAAGAAGAATGGAAAGAGTGGTTAAAAGAAAATGATGAATAAAAAAGAGCAATTAAAATTAGAGACAGAGTTAATTCTTTTATTAGATGAATTATGTTCTGATTGTATGTTGTATAGAGGCATTAAGGAAAAATATGTAATAGCAAGTACGCTATTTAGGGGTAAGTTTGCGTTAGGACGTATCGTTGATTGCAACCATATTCATAAAGCAATTGAGGAGAGCGGAAAGCAATGTTTATCACCTGGAGAAGTATTTAAAATATTTGTAAATAAGGAATGGATTGATAATGATGAGTAAAGAAGAATGTGAAAAGGCATTAGAACATTTAATTGAGTGTAAACAAAGAAAGTTATGTGATAAATGTAAATTTAAATTAAGATGCACAATGTCAAATGATGAATTAGTTATAAACCAATTAATCGAAGAACATTTTGAACTTTTAAATGGAATAGAAAGAATTATTAACAAAGCGAAAGAATTAAGTAATTCAAATGATGAACTAAAAGGATTATATTTTATTACACCATACAAACTTGAAGATTTAAAAGAGGATATGTGGGTTTATGATATTAAATATGATGAATTTTGTAGAATAGATTTTATCGCTGGAATATATCCACATCGTAGTTATAGTGATGGAACTTGCGAAGATGGTGCATTCGAAGAAAACCGTTTCTATCCTCCACAAATGGCTAATATGATTAATATAGAAAAAAAGGGAGAAAGAAACAATGAAAGCGACAATTAATTTTTATGGAAGTAATAGCATAGAATATAATTTAGAATTTGTTGATATTCGATGTGATGATAGATATGTATATATAGCAACAAATAATGATGAGGGTGTGGCATTTCCAAAAAATGATGTTGAAAGCATAGAAATAACAAAATTCTAAGAAACAATTAGGGGTGATAAAATGGATAAAGAAGTTATTCTATTAGCGTGGGAGCATATTAAGACCTTGAGGGGTTCAAACCTTGGCGATTACTATTGTCAATTCATTCATAGCGGTATTGAGTTTGATAAAGACGCTGTAGTCATTGAAAATATGATTGATGACTATTTCAATCTAAAAGACAATATAAAAACATTAGAAGAAAAATACAAAACATCACTAGAACACCTAGAAAAAGTAGACCGCAAACCCCATCGTGACGTGGTAGATTGGGTTGAGATGGTTTCCTATGAGGCAAATCATGATAAAAAAGAGGTAATTTATGGCTAAAAACAATGGCAAAGAAGGAAAGAAATTCGAAGAAGATTTTAAAAACAGTGTTAACCAAGAAAAGTATTGGGTTCATAGACCACCAGATACCAGCAATTCTTATGGCGGTGGTAGTCTTTCAAGATTTACAAACACATCGTTATGCGACTATGTGATATATGATTGTATTGAAAAGCAATTATACTTAAATGAGCTAAAGTCAACAAAGAGTACAAGTGTTCCATTTGCTACATATGACCTACAAGTCAAATTAGAGCAATTGGAGAGCGATTTAAGCAACTTTAGAGCAACAATAAGGGGCAAACAAAACGACGCTCAAAAGTCTTTTATTAAGGCTCTAAACTATGAGATTAAATTAATTAAAAGGAATGGTAATTCTAAGAGTATTAAATTACACCAAATCGTTAATATGTATAAAGATTGTAAAAAATATAATATAATTGGCTACATAATTATTAACTTTAGAGAAACAAAGCACACTTATAAAATAAATATTATCGATTTTGTGGAAAAGTTTTGGACTGTTACTAATAAAAAATCTATCAATGAGCAAGATTGTTTAGAGATAGGAACTATAATCAAGCAACAACCAAAAGGAGCAAAAAGTTCTAGATGGTTATATGATATATACCAATAACATATTGTCATGACATAAAAAAAAGAGAACTATGATTAAGTTCTCTTTTAGTTTAATATTACATATCTAAATTTAACGGTCTAATATGACAAGTAATTACAAAATTAGTTATTGAGATAGCAGACCCTAGTGCATGCGCTTTGATATTAATTGCGTTTTTAGCACTTGGTATATCTAATTCAATTTGCATTAATTCATTGTTGTCACTTGTTCCTAAATGGTTTTCAATAATAATTTTACCATCAGAAGAAACATAACTATAATTAAATGTTATTTCATAATTTTGAATATTCGCTAATGCTTGTGCAATGTCGGGAGCATCGAATGTAGCAATCGTAGAAACAACTCCATTAATTTCCAATGTTTCACTTATCACTCTATAATCTTTTCCTACTTTTGTATCAATATCTTGTAAAGTAGACAACTCTTGAATAGAATCAGCATTATTCCATGATGGTCGTTGAGATGATTGTAGCATCAATGGTCTATTACTTCCACCAACGTTTACATTAACGCCACTAGAAACACCTACAAGAGGAATGGTTTCTCCATCGTTACTAGTTCCATATAACATACCTGTTTTAAATGTAATGTTTCCATTCATTTCTCCGCCAGAAAGAGGAAGATATTCTCCTCCTACTCCGCTACCATCTCCACCCAATTTCTTAATTAAAGAAATAACCATGGGCAAGCTAATACCACCATTTTCTTTATCGTTCATATAATCACCTCTTCTCTTATGCTTGATGAATAATTAGATTAACTACATATGGATTGTCTACATCTATGCTAATAGATGGTTCTGGTACAATATAACAATGCTTAAAAGCATTATATCCCATGCTATCATAAGTTCCATAAACCAAATCGCAAAATGAATCAACATCATTAATAAATCCAATTTGACCTTGACCTTGTGTCTCTACAATCACTTGTAATCTTGCTAATACTCCATCTTTTTGTATATTAATCCCATAAGTAGAATTATATAAATTAACAACTTCGGGATATTCAAATAAATCCCAACCATTTACACCTAATTCGTTTATCTCGCTTGGCGATGTAGAAAACGAAATTCTAAATGAGTCTGCTTTCATAATTTATCCTCCTTATTCTTGATATGTCTCTATTTTCATCATTTTGAAAACATCTTGTTGTGTTAATTGTTTTCTTTCTTGTTCACTTAATGAATCAAGATAATCTTTTATTTCTTCCATATTTGTAACCTTTATGCCAATGGTTACTTTTTCGCACTTATTTTCCTTATCCATATAAAAACCTCTTATTTATTAGTTATTTGCAACTCTAATTAATACTTTTAATCTACCGCCAAATGGACTTGTGTCGTGCATATCAACATATCCCTCGGTACTATTTCCAGTAGTGCTATCTTTAGCCATATAACAAGATATATATGATATTTTATCCAATCCGTTCTTAACAACAGAGCATACGCCAGCTTGTTTACCCCATCTCCATTTTGTTTCATCTTTTCCTCTCCACATATATCCAACTACTTCAAAATTTTGTGTTTGGAAATTAAATATATTTGATGGCACATCGTAAGTCCATTGAACCCCACAATTTATTTCGCTTGTTTGTTTTGACTCTCCTAAGCTATATTCTACTTCAAAATATTTTGCTTTATCCATATTGCTATAATAGCTAATCAATTCATTATAAAAATCATCATTGCTATTTTTCATTTGATTTATACTAATATCATTTTTTATAGCGCTTTGGTCTTGGCTATTTGATAATTGCTTGACCTCATCAATTAATGGGTTAAATGTCTCATTAATTCTTTGTTGAACATCGTTAAAATCATTAGCACTCAACATGAAACCATTTTCTCCAGAATACATATTAATTAACAAATTGTATAACCCTGTTTCTCCTTTGTTATTAATATTAACATCTTGCGAATCCGATGTCTTATAAACTATTCCACTCGTTGGGGAAGTCCATTGTACTTGACCTGTATTGGTTCTTTGTAAATTTTGAATCAATTCACTAATTTTTGTTGCCTCGCCACTCTTGTTATTAACATTAGGATAATCGTCACCGCTATCAATGGGTAGGTTAATTTTAGTTTTAAGCACCAACGTTAACACCTCCTCGTTTATACCAATAAGTTATCCTGCATTTTGTTCCTCTTTCCAAGTCAGTACTATTGTAAATAGGGGCTTTGTTATCAGCTAAAACAACAATTTCCCTAGCGCCATCATCGATGGTGGCTGTCAAAGTAATCGTCTTATCTCCGCTAGTCCAAAATTCACTTCCTGGCAACAATAACTCCAAATTAGAAACAAATACTTGATTAGAATCTGCTCCTTGCGGTAATTCAAAATAAAATATTAAAGAAAACCCCCAAACCAACTCAGACACTTGTTGTGTACAAGTCATGGTCGTTAAGTTTTGCATTTGTTGAATTGTTGATTGTATTTGAATGTTTTGTTCTTTTATACCATTAATATTTTTATCATCTCTAAGTTTATATAATTGAGCGTTCGTTTTTACTCTTGACACACCACTTTCTAATGTGTCAGAATTAGATTCTATTTCTTGAGCAATTTTATTATAATCATCAGACGTCAAAACAAAGCCTCCGTCTCCACCATAAATTTCCAATAACAAATTGTATAATCCTGTTTCTCCCTTGTTATACACGTTTGCGTTGTCAACATTTGATGACGTTCTATATAATATACCACTTGTTGATGACTTCCAACTAATTTGACCAAAATTACTACGATTTGTTTTATACATCAATTCATTTATTTTTGTATATTCATCTACTAAATTACCCTCGTTTGGATATACATTAATTGTAGACATGGGTAAATCTGTTTTTTTGTTTATTGCCATAACTACTCCTTTCTCTTACTGTTTTTTATCAAATTGTAAGACCATATATACTTCTCCTACTATATAAAATGATTTCAACCAAATATCTACTATCTTATCTTCTATGGTTTGATTTTGTATTGTTTGAAAGGTCACCTTAATACTTGTTTTTTCTTGGTTAGATATTTCTATTTTAGGTCTATACAATCCAACTTTCCAATAGTATCTACCTAAATCGTCTTGAAATGATGGAGCAAGCATAACTCCATCGCTACCATATCTTTCCAAGTTGTTGCCTAACCCCTTTATATAAAAGCGAAAGTCTAACATTCTCGCATCCTTAGAATAATAGTTGGGATATTGATTGCCCCAACTAAATGTTGCTGTTGTAGTACCAGCACTAGTAACAGGTGTGGCTCTTAATATTAATATGCTTTTATTTGCATATGGTATAATTTGAGCATATTCGTTTTTTAATGCAACTTGAGTATTTCTCAACTCGCTAATTTGATTGCTGATATTTTTAGAATAATCATTAATATCATTTAATGTTTCATTAATGCTATTTTTTGCCACCGAAGAAACGCTTGACAACTCTTTTTCGATATTGTTATAATCATCTGGAGTGATAATAAAACCATTATCTCCACCATATAATCTAATCAATAAATTATAAATACCTGTTTCCCCTTTGTTATAAATATTAGCAACATTTGGATAATCAGCAGTTCTATAAATAGTTCCACTTGTTTCGCTAGTGTAGGATATTTGTCCTGTATTTGACCTATTGGTCTTTTTTGCTAATGCGTTTATTTTTAATAATTCATCGGTTTTATTATTGGCGTTAGGAACACCACCAACAGTAGAACATGGAGTATTAATTTTAGTAAATAAAGCCATAACAATTCCTCCTTTTTCTTCTTAATATATGTATAAGAGTACAAATTAATGTACTCTTAGTTAATCTTTATTTTCTAATTTTCTAATTCTATCTTCGTGGTCATCAATTGTTTTGTTAATATTATTCAAATTATTATTAATAACATCGATTTCACGAATAATTTTGGTAAAACTTTCTCGTTGTTTTTTTAATTCTTCATTGATAGTATTAATCGTAGTTGATATACCATCTAACTTAACGTCTAGTTTTACTATTTCTCTTTGGCTAGTCAAGGCATTAGCAACTTTAGATTCAACATCTTCTTTTGTTTCCTTGCTTCTCGACTTATTATATACAATGATTGATATTATTACACCAATAATTCCTAATAAGATATTAATGTCAAAACTAGTATCACCAGTAATAGTATTAGTCAATAACGATTCTCCAATGCCATTATGAAAAACAATCATTGTAATAACCCCCTTATTGGAGTTATGATTTGTTTATATTCTTTATTATCATTCATTCTTCTTCTCCCACAAAAATTTTAATGACATTATTTTGTTCTTTGCCAAAAGTTTGTTACTATCGCTGGGGGGATATTTTGTGCATCCCCATCACCCGTGGTATAAGTATCCAGAAATTGTTGATACTCGCCTGCATTTCCTTCACTTGAGTAATCTCTTCTTCTGTAAACATTACCTTGCTCATTGGCAGCTACTTTTTGCTGATGACTATGCCGTTGCAACCATTTACTACCCATTCGTGTTCCACCTGACTTATTGAAATTTACCTTTTGGTTCGGCTCGCTATCATTAGGGTCACGACCAACTTGAAAAACTCCTGCAATCCTAATCCAAGTAGTTCCCTCAAAAGCTACATTGGGGTCAAAGTCATCATTTATATTAGATATAATAATACCCAACGGAAATACGATATCATAAATATCTTTTGCTCTAAACATAGTTAGTGGTTCATTTAATTCTAACCACCCTTGACTAATATTATCTACTTGATAATTTAAATAAACTTTTTGACCTTTTTGTAATGCAACACCACTTCTATTTGGATAATAATAGATAGAAGGAGTGTCGGGGTCGGTAGGAAAGATTATACTAGCAGTATTATCTACGCCATTATATTCATGAACCGTTACTGCTTTTCGAGACACTAAATGACTAGACCTAATTTTATCATTGATTTGTTTCTTTACTGTAGTATTAACAAATGACTCTAAATAAGCTAATGATTGTCTATCTTCCATGTTATGCACTCCTTTCTCTTATAAGTATTTTCTAGCCTTGACAACATCGAGCGACATTCCGCCATTGCTACCTATGTCAAAACTAATTCCACTAATTAAAAATCTCTCATTATCACAATTTAGATGTGGGTCGGTTATTGTTACAATATTATTTTCTACAAAGTGATATAATGCTTTAGATTCAATTGATACCGTGCTTTGCATAGCAGTAACTATTTTTAATTCATATCTTGCTCTAGCATCAGCTTTCTCTTGTGTATCAATACCCTCCAAATAATTATTAGGTATATATATCTTTAACGGAGTTCCATTAAGCGGACTATTTTCATCGCTTAAATCAGTGTTTTCTAAATATGACCTAATTGGTGTAGAATTATTTTGCATATTATCACTAACAACTAATACAGCATTATATACACCATCTAATTGATAAGTTTTCTTTCCTGATATATAATTAATATTATTCTCATGAAAAGAATAAATGCTTGGTCGTTCTGTATCATAAACAAACGGAGTCATTGTAAACACTCCATTTTCATCATAATAAACATTACAACTTAAATTCATAGCCACCTCGAGAACAACATCAGCAATCGTTTCTCCTGCCTCATGAACAATATCATAGGTTGTTTTTGCATCAAATACCGACTCATCGATATTAGGAGGAGTATAATCTCCAACAATATCTAAAGCCAAAGTATTTTTAACAAATTCACCCAACGATGTTCCCTTTTTAACTTGATAAGTTCCTTGCAATATTCCTCCGCACTCACCAGAAATAAGCGACCATTTATCTGACCCATCAACGTTAACGACCTTTCTGGCGGTATCAGACGTCAAACTAGGATTAGAGTATATAAATACCCCTTGTGGAAAAAGAACTTGTGACGAACCCATATCGTAGCCTAAATAGACTTTAAATCTTTCTCCTAGGCTTATTCCATCAAAATACTCAGTAAACTCATTAGAATAGTTTCTAAGCGTTAATGAACAAGTTCTTCTCATTCCGTCGGTGTTACTTATTGTAATCTTACCGCTATTGTTTTCCACATATCCATTAATGCTTTTCTCAATAGTATCATTAAATTTATTAAGTATTTCTACTCTGAATATTGGTTTCGTTATTTTTGTTGTAGATATATAATGAAGATATTCGGGTGTAATCAATTTATTCTCCATTGACTACACCTCATCAATCTCATTCCATGAGAACGAAGCAATCATAGGTTGAGCGCCTATCGCTTGGTCTAATGGTGATTCGCTATAATTATAAGTAAATACCCTGAATATCTCACCTTTTCGTGTTTTGACATATTTGACACTATGAATATCATAAATACAATTTCTTAAAGATTGCAACAACTCAATACTATTATTTACATCATCACCATTTTTGATACTTTCAGGACTTCTAACTAATCCACTAATGTTACCACTAGCATAATCCATATTGCCAACAGCATAAGTAGCATACTTAGTATTTCCCTCAAAGGTATCATAAACCATGTTTTTACTAATTGCATTATCTCCTACATTAGTATCAAATACATATACCCTTTCATTGGTCTTGTCAATTAAGAAATATCCATAATAATCCATATCAACATAATTAGTAACAAAAGCATTAGACATTTTACTACCTGATTGGGCATAAATATAATATCTATACGATTGACCCTTTAATCCAGTGTAATCAATATATTTTTGAATTTCTCCATCAAGGTTGGTGATATGCTCCACTTGTTGGGTACTAGAATTTTCTCTATATAACACCCACTTATCAATGCTACCATCGAAACCAATAATGTTACCAGCTGCCATAATATGATTAAATGTAGCCAATAAATAAGTTTCGGGTTTTAATACTGGTATAACACTTACATCATAATTTTCTAAATATTCTTCGGTTACATCAATATAATTACCATAAATTTGAGTTAATTTCATATCATAGTTTTTATTATAAAAAACCATTTTATTAAAAGACCCCAAGTCAGGGGTCGTAGTGCTTAAAGAAGTTAATGCACTTGAACCTAAGTTCGCATCAAAACCAAATATCATTTTGCTCTATTCCCCCTTTCTATGAAGTCTGAGCCGAATCTCTATAAGTTAAATACAAATAAGGATAAACGCCATTGTCACTATCATCATAAATAGTATTCATTCCAGCATTTAATTTAAAATCTTCCCATTGTTGTCCTAATTTTGAGCCAATATTAAGGGTAATAGGATTTGTTAACGTATAATAGTATTGTCTATTTAATAAATAGTTTTTAATTAAATCCATATTCATACCCTTAGGTATGCTCAAATAAAATGAGTTTGAATTATATCTAGTATACAAAACAAATTCCTCGTAGTCAATCAATGTTGTTGAATTACTACTTCTAAACGAACCTCCCATTACTGCTCCTTTGGTAGTGTTACCATATCCCGAATAATCACTAGGTTTAGGAATTACGACATAATCAACCCCAACTCCCGACACAATTGATGTAGGTGTTGTGAATGATGTTAACTTTATATATTGCGTAAATAATGCCTTTTCTAAATCAACACTATCAAATATACCACTTGAACTCAATTCATTGTCATTGTATAATTTATTTAATTGAATATTTGCAACATTAATTTTTTGTGCATTATATGGTTCATATAATATATCTGCATCTGTCGACATAGATATATTTTTAACGCTAACTTTTGGCAATGCACCACTCTTCAATCCTTGATTATACTCAATCATAGATGTTTTAAAGTTTCCATAGATGTGAGTTTTATCGCTAAATCTTTGTAACGAGTGCCATTGTTGCTTTTGTTCATCGGTTAACTCATTCGTAGTTGGCGTAGCGAGTTCATAAAACAATTTAGCGCCACTCATAGCGCTTTTAAATTCAGAAACAGTTGGATATATATCACTTACTTGTTCAATATAAATATTGGAGTTACCTGCGCCAATTCTAATACCCATTTCTCCATGCGATTTTATCACTTTAAAATGCGTACATATTGCTTCACCATAATTATCGCTTTTTAAATTACCTACCGTCGCATAATATCCGTTGTAATTTGAATAATCAACATAATTAAGACTACCCAAATCAACATACCCAACATTTCTAATTACTTTATCATCTTGTGTAATATAATCCCTCACACCATTAGGCAACGCTCTTAATGGTTGGTCTAAGTCTATACTTGCATTATCAATTATAGACTTCTTATAAATTGCTTCTTCGCAAATAAATGAGTTATCTAAATCAATATAACCAATACTATGATAAGCATACGAAAACCTTATACAAGATATAGTTTTATTTGGATTACTAGCAAAGAAAATATTACCAAATTCATCTTTTTCATTTGGGACTGCCAATGCATTGTACGAACCATCCGTATAATATACAAGAAAATATAATCCTGTTTTTCCCAACATACTCGCATTATAAGAAAACACAGATAGGTTTATATAATATCTAGTATTAAGCTTAAATTTGTTTTCTAAGAATTTGGCATTTATTAAATTCATATTGTTAGTATTAATAAACAAACAATCCCTGCCTCTATAAATTTGTCGATTCATAAATAAACTAGCATTATTTAAGAATAGCTTACCTTGCTCAACAAGATAATCACCATTTAATAAATTATCAGATTGAGCATTAACATCCAAATAATACTTAGGAGTTTCGCTATATGGACGATATTGACCGTCACCTACTTGGTAGAGTATTGGGCGAATTGTTCCTGTTTGAATAGTCGTGGATGCAGGTGTATAAATAGCATATCTAACAATTTGTATTTTCGACACATCATCACTCGTTAAAGAAGCACTTGATTGTTCAACCCCTTGAAGACTTAATCTTTTTATAACACCTCCATCACTATTTTTAAATTCAATTGACAAATATGGATTTGTAATATTTCCGACATTTTTCAAATAAATAGTGCCCTCTTTAAGTGTTACATTTAAAGCGCCTTCAAAAGAATTTGCATAACTATCGGTAGTATTACCACTACCACTAATTGTAAACGAACCATCTCCATTATTCGTAACTGTAGCACCACCTTGAGATTTAGTAGGCAGTTTACTAGCGTCGAATAAGTTTTGACCAATATCACCTACAAACTTAGGCTCTTGAGCATAGCTTGGACTTGGGCTTGGTTCTCCACCAGTAAATGGTTCCCATGTACCATCATAAGGTTGATATACAATAGGATATACCACGGTTGGAGTAGATGGTTGGTTAGGTTGATTGTAAAAATCACATCTAAATATAGTGTCACTAGCATCTAACCACTCTTGTTCAATTGTATCGCTTGTAGTTGCATTATTAACATTGTTTAATGCCATAACGTCTGAAGCACTTTTCATAACCTTCGCTTCAAAATAAGGTCTAGATGTAGATAAAGTTTCTAAAGTTATAGTTTCTGCTTTTAAATTTCTTTTTAACGTAGTATTATTCCAATCAACAACATTACTTGAGAATACTTCGCTCAATGTCACTGGAGTATCAAATGAAACGTAACCAGCAGCCGCTGCTCCATAGTTTACCATAATATCATAGAATTGCGCTCCAATACCATTATTAGTAGCAAAAGCAACAACAATATTATCAGTCTCACAAGTATAATTATTAATGGCAAAAATAGTATCTAATTTTGTCATACCTGCTTGTTTTTTTAATGTTCCGCCGTCATAAATATAAAGAATTCCATAAGTACCACTTCCAATAGATTTTAACTTAGCGTTAAATGATATGGTTTTGCCCTTTAATCCATACAACCTTTGCCCAACACCATGGCTTCTAGCGCTATTTACTTCACAAGTTAATATTCCGTCTTTTACTGTATTATAATTTACTTGAACACCATTATAACCATTAACATTCACATTGCCATTAACGTTAAATAAGTTTTTACCAGCAATAGTAAATGGACCGTCTTGGTTGTTGAATAAGGTAACGCTATTTCCACCGCTTGTATCACCAACTGCTTTGTATGGAATTTTAGTGTAATCAAATAGATTCTTTTCTTGATAAAGCATAGGTTTAATTGTTCCTGTTTGAATTGCTGCACCATTCGCACCATAAAGCAAAGCTCGAAGAACGCAACCAATGTCTTGTAGCATTTCTTGGGTTATATTTACGCTTTGGATAGACTTATTTAATTGAAACCATGCACCACCGCCAGTTTTTAATAATTGCACCACCACATACGGTGTCGTATCGCCACCATTTTGATTTAATGTAATTTTTCCGACTTTCAACATTTTTAAAGTTTCTTCGTGTGTTAATTCGTAATATAATGAAAATTGCCCACTTAAATTCCCACTACCACTAATAGTAAAACTTCCATCGCCATTATTCGTTACTGTAGCACCGCCTTGTGATTTGGTAGGTAATTTACTAGCATCGAATAATTGATAACCTTGTGTAGTAACTTGTTCATAATCACCATCAATATTCATTGATATTTGTGGGTAAGTCATGTCATCATCAACAATTTCATAGTCAACAACTTCGATTGTTTCAAATGGCTCATAATCAATTGGAGTAGAACCCAACGACATCATAACCTCATTCACATTAACTAAATTGTTATTAACTAAAATATTCAATACTATATAATAGCAATTGCTAGGAGTGGTAATAGTTCCACTAGTAGGAAACCTACCACTTACGTTAAGTTGAGAAATAAATTTTTTATCTTTGTCGAAATATCCGCCAGAAAACCATGTTGATAAACCAATAACATTAGTTAAATAATATTGCGTATTTGGTTGAACTTCGATATAGTTTGATGTTTGTGCATTTGTTATATCTACCAATCCGTTTGCATCGACTCTTATTCCTTTAAATATATCATTCTTGTCAAATAAGTTTTTCGTAATAGATGTTTTTTGACTATTTGGTTGATATAATATAGGTCTAGTAAATCCGCCCTTAAAAGAGCTTGTGTCTGCATAAGAAAACAACATTCTTGCTGTAACACTAGCATCGCTCAACCATGCACTTGATATTACAATGGAATCATTTGTATCTATCATTCCATCTCTTAACACCACTTGAGCGATTAACGAATCGCTTTTAAATATTTGAACAAATAAACTAGGATTAGTTGTTTGCCCTTTTAAAATCAACATTCCTGGTTTGAACATTTTTACAAATTCATCATGACTTATATTCCAATAAGGGAAAGCCACGTTGTTAGATGTTGGAGTACCATCGATTTTAAATACCCCATTATTCAAATTTGTAATAGTCACTCCATTTAATGTTTGAGTATTAAATTTAGTATAATCAAATAAATTTTCTTCACCATTAGGGGTGTTAATTCTAGCAACATCAATACTATCCTTATCACTAAATAGCAATTCACTGCCATTATTTAATCCCTCGTCATTTCGTTTTGTAAATTTATCAATCTTAACATTAAATCTTTGATAATTTTGACCAACACGAATAACATCAGTTCCAACAAATTGTTTTTCTTTAGAACCGCATGAACTTATCATAAGATTGCCATCAACGTTCATTTTAGCATCAAAGGTAAGGTGCATTGGTTTGTCAATGGTTTTATATAAGTTCCACATATCTTCCATATCCACAATTGCGTTACCATCGTGAGAATATGCTTGTTGGCTAACATCCCAAGATGTACTAGAGCCTTGGTGTTTTGATACATCAAATGTATTTCTACCACTATTTATAATTTTTAATGTATTTTGTGGAAACACAACATCGCCAACATTAAAAATACTTGGATAAGCACTTGGTCTAAATGTTTGACCCACATCTTTTGTATTTTTATTATCATTAGTGCGTTGGTATTCCACATTTTCAATTTTTCTTGGATAAATAAGCTGTAAATTAGTGTTCTTGTTATTTTTAATATAACTAGCTATCGAATCTAAATCACCGAATGTCTTTGGGAAAGACAATGTCAACGCATTAACATTTAAACTTCTATATTTTACACTCTTAGCTATCGTAAATGGATAGTCTTGCTTTGGTTTTTGACTAGCATAGAATATATTTTCAAACATATTACTTAATAACGGATATTCACAATACTCATTATTAATATGATACATTATACTAGTAATTTGTGGGTGTGTGAATAAAACTTGATTATAGGCCTCGGTATTTGGCGTCTCTATATAATTACTAAATGTCAAATCTTTACAAGAAATATTGGCTTGACCTAATACTTTGATATTAGTTGTACCTATTGTAGCCAATTCAACACATATATCCTTAAAAGGTGGCAAGTAATTAGCCTCACTATCCCACTCATCTAAGCCGACATAAACATCGCTTATTGTCATAGAGTTTAAACTATTTTGTGGTGTAAAATCCATAACAAAATACTTATAATTCTCACTATTCGTAAAACTTCCATCATAAACTTCACCAACATCGTCACTAGCCCTATACAATTCTTTTAATGTACGTTCATCGTTTGTAAAATACATCCTTACACTATATGGTTGTCCGCCAATTCCAAAATGCACATAAATCTTCTTTCCTTGTGGAATAGGTGTTAAAAACCTATGATATCCCAAAACATAACCAAGAGATGGGTCTATCATAATATTTACAAATATTCCTTTTCTACTAAACCAATTATATTCAGTATTGCGACAAGGTATGGTTGTAGGGGCTTCGCTAACCCCCTCGGCATACTTATTAATCCAAGGTGTAAATAAGTTTTGCTTAGTTTCACTTGTTGGCAAAGCACCATGATTGTTACCTGTATTAGGATTAACATTACTTACTAATTGCAACGGACTATCTGGCGTAACATACGCTTGATAAGTAGTGGGTTCATGTTTCTCAACGTTTCCCTCAACAATCATTTGTTCAGGAGAACGTTGTTTTGCAAGAGTAGGTTGTAAAACATATCCCTCGACATTAAACCAAACATATTGATTAGTTTGAACCTCTCTGATATATCCATTATTACCATAGAAACCAATTAAATAAGTTCCTTTGTCTTTTAACGAAAACTCGGTACTAATATTACTTCTATAAGAATAACTAGTTCCTTTAATATTTAAAGTATAATATAATGTCTTAGTAGAGTTGTTATAACTTACAATCAATTCTTGTGTATCACTTGTAAATCTAACAATCTCTCCATCATAATTAACACTTCCAGGTTCCCAAACAAATGTAGGCATTTGATTTTGTGGCATATCAACATCATATGTCAACGATACATCTTTGGGCAATCTTAAGCCATAATTACCATCGACAATATAATCATCTAAGTATTCGGGTTCACCCTTAGACAAAACTCCTCTAACATTATGCGCTCCACTCCAATCAACTTCCATTGAGGTATCATAACAATCAACCTCTAACGTTGGAACGAAATTTGATGTTGCGGTTTCATAAAAAACTTTTACATCGACCAATCCTGTACTATAATAATATCCATTATTATCATAGACTTCATACTCAACCTTATAATTATTGTCGCTTAATAACAATGTTTGGAATGTATATTTTAAATTACCATTATAAACATCACCGCTTGTGTCAATTTCTTTGCCACTATCATTGTATAAAGTTGCTTTCCAATGTTTGATTACAATCGTTTGTGTAGCCCCAAAATATTGCCATGTAGGCACAAATTCATAGTTTGGCACAGTAATAGGGCTTGGAACATTTAGCTTTAACAGTGGCGGAATAATGAGTACCAAAGGAACTAACGGACTTACTCCATAGGCCTTTCCAATCTTACCACTAACTTTATTATATGGCACAACGTTTAAATTAGAATTTTGTAACGCTGCCTCTCGGTTGGTATAAAACCTCATACGATTACCGCTAAAAATATTAATATAATATAATGTTCTAACCCCATCAACATTGAAGCTAAAAGCATCTCCTGTTTCGATTCCGCTTGCATTATAAGGGAATGAATTATCGTCTGGAGTTTGTGTGTCTTGGTTACAAGTTAATTCATATCCATAAACCTCCAACCTCCAACCTAGGTTAGACCCATAATAATCTAGCATATTTGTTAAATTAAATTCACTAGATACAACATCGCCATTATATTTAGTTCCACCCAACGTAAAGTCATACCAATCATTATTGATTGTTACCCATTTACCACTAGTATTTTGTCGATATAGATTTAGCCTAGCGCTATTTAATTCATAGCCTTGAAATATAAATGAAAATTGCACATCCTTAGATACATCTACCGCTTGGTTGTTCGGTAACATGTATAAAGGCGTTGGATTAAATATTAAAGACATTACTAATCATCTCCTTCTTTCAATTTTTCTCCGTTAGATAAAGAGTCATATACTTTATCCATATACTTACGAGTATAATCATCATAACATTGTTCACAACAAAAATCAACCCATTTACCGCCAACTTTTCTAATAATCCAACCATTTTCCTTAAGATTATGGTTGACCTTTAGAAAGTTAGTAGTTGGGTAAAAATTACTACTCTTGCATCCATCGCAATCACATGATATAATCGTACCACCTAATCCATAATTAACTACTTTCATATAAACCACTCCTTGCTTTATATTGTCTTTTTCTTTTACTTTGGTCTTTCCAACAACGACTATTCGACTTGGTATAACGATAATACCAATCGTCATATCTCTTGCCTTTCTTTTTACAACGCAAACCATTTAGATTAATTTTATATTCTAACTCAAGTTCATGCAATTCTTTTTTATCCATACACATATGTCTATACTTGTGTTGAGAAAGACATTTGTCAATTTTGTAACAAGGTTTTCTTCTAAATCTTTGTATTTTGTAAAATTTATTAATATATTTATTATTTTCTTTTCTAACTATTTCATAATAATCCAATATATTATTATCCATATCGGTTAAAATAAAATTCACATTCTTATGAGTTGTTGATTGTATGTAATTTCCTACTATTTCAACATCATTCACAAAGTGATTATGCCAAAATCTCTTTATACAAAACATATACAAATCACACCTATCAATCCAACCAATGTATATAGGTTCTCCCATACGATAAGTATATTTGAATTTATCCAAATCCTCATCATATACATCAAAAACATAAATATACTCTTGTTCATATATTCTATATCTTTTCATACAACTATTACCTCTTCATACAAATATGTATCACACAAGGAGTAACAATAACTTTTACCCTTGTGTATTAGCCAAAACCTTGACCCATTGACAATATTATATTATCATTAATGTAACCATATGTCAATGGGCGGTTTGGTAAAATTAATTATTTTGTAATTGCCATTTGTTTGGCTTGCAATAACAATCCTTG
>ENA-ORVC01000054-ORVC01000054.1-human-gut-metagenome-genome-assembly--contig:-NODE-54-length-102230-cov-35.741444_pt1 | contig 102230 bp, 101 predicted proteins | sample MGYA00242092_ERZ509234 | MGnify/ENA primary metagenome ERZ509234 (study PRJEB26280, sample SAMEA2338800) | human gut metagenome | biome: human gut; feature: human-associated habitat; material... | reverse complement strand
CCTTGAAATCTACCCATATTAACCCATTCAGTACCATTCCAAAAGTATAAGTCTGTACCAACAATATAAGAATCACTAAGTTGTGGATCTACTATAGTATCTAAATCTTCTGGACTATCAAGACTACCTTTCAAGAGAATACCTGAAGATGGCCAACCTGTATTTACATATACGTCGTTAACTTCATCCCAAAGATACCAATAACCATCTTCTCCTACTTTGGGTGGATTGTCTGCATATTCCTTAGCTCTTGCTGCTTGAGTATTAGCATTGTTAGCAGCAGTAGTTGCATTTGTAGTAGCCTGTTGTGCAGCTGTTTTAGCCTCATTTACGGCAGTTATAGCATCAGCTGTATTCTTTTCCCTTGCAGCCTCTTGAGTCTCTCTAATCGCCTCATTTGCCTGTCTAGTGGCTTCATTTGATTCCCTTTTCTGTTCTGCTGTATCACGAGCTGTTTCAGCTGCTATTCTAGCATCTTCGTTATCTACACGTTTGGTTTCAGCTGCGACTCTTCCCTCTTCAGAACTGATTCTCTTTGTTTCTTTCTCAATTCTTTTCTGTTCATTTGTATTGCGTTCAACTTCAGCAGATGCTCTTAATGTTTCTGCACTAGCTCTAGAACTTTCAGCAGATATACGATTAGCTTCATTAGTTTTACGAATATCCTCTTCAGACCTTCTAGAGTTCTCAGCAGCAATACGAGCATTCTCAGCAGTTACTCTTTTAGACTCTTCTGCTTTTCTACTATCCTCATTGGAGATACGTGTATTTTCATTGCTTACTCTGGTATTCTCAGCATTAACTCTACCTTGTTCTGCAGTAACACGTAATGCTTCTGCTTCCTTAACAGCTTGCTCAGTAGCTTCTACTTGAGCTTTAGCATCCAAAGCCTCTGCTGCTGCATCTAATGCAGGTTGTTTTAATGATTGAACCCACTCTGCTTCAGTACCTACAAAACCATGTTTTACTGCAACTTCATATGCTGACCAACCTTGAATACCTTGCATACCAGATAAGTCGACAATAAACTTCCAACCATTCTGAGTCTTTAAGTAAACTTTAGCATCATCAGGATCTTCTACATCATTAGTATTAATAAGTACATACTCACCTAACTTTACATCTGCAGTACCCCAATCAGCTTCCATTGCTTCAACTGAAGGATATTCCTTCTTGTAAGTGAAAGCATCACCAATAGCAGCTATACCAGTATTAACATATTGTTTAGTATCATAGTCATAGATCCACCAATCACCATCTACGATCTTTGGTGGATTACTAGCGATCTCTTCAGCTTTATCAGTAGCAGCTATAGCATCGTCAACTATACCTTCAATTTCTTCTACAGCTTGATTAGCTTTATCTGCAGCTTCATTTGCTTTGGTAGCTGCATCTAGTGCAGCAATAGCTGCATCTTCAGATGCTTTGCTTAAACTATCAATCCAATCTTGTTCACTACCTTCGAAACCTAATTTAACTGCAATATCATAAGCACTAAGACCACGAGCTTCTATACCTGTATCTACATATACTTTGTTGATAGGATCATAAGTAAACCAATGATCATTCTCACCTATGTATGGAGTCTCTGCGGTAGCTTTTACCCCAGTATCTCTATTATCTACCCACCAGTTACCATTGGAACCAATAAAAGGTGGTATATAGTCATCTTTACTTACATCAAAGAGTACAACCCATTTTTCTATATCACGATTGTAAACTTTAATTATTCTACCTTTTGAATCTGCTCCCAAGTCAACCCAGTACCCAACCTGATCTGGATTGGGTACGGTTATACTTGCAAACCATTCATAATATACATTATTCTTAATCATATTATAATGAGTATGGATTATCTTGTTTTATTTTTTCTACTGCTTCTCTCCATTCTTGATATGCTGCTGCAGCTTTCTCTTCCTCTCCAAATTCTCTATATTTTACATAAGCCATATACAGTCTATCTGTACTAGTATTATATAAATTCTCTCTATGCTTTCTTATTTCCTCATTGACCACAGCTGTATCTTTAGGAATCATATAGAAAGCGTTATATAAATCTAGATTAGGATTTGCTAAATTAAATTCTATTTGTTCACTAGATGGATGCATGTAACCTCCTTGAAGTAATCCTTCGTAAGAGTCTACAAACTCACTTTCTTTTAATCCTTTATACCAATCCTCTGGGGCTTCTATCATTCCACTTGAACAAAGTAAATATATTTTTTCTTCCATATTATTGAGCGTAACCTAAAATTACTAAATCAATTGCATCATCCTTATCACCAATATCATGTCTATTGTTATCTGTGTCCACACAAATTATTTTAAATGAACTAGAAGATGTAGAAGTTACTCCCACAGTTCCTCTAAATCCAGCACTATCTGAATAAGGAGAATTAGTTCGTGCTTGTCCTTGCCACAATACTACATAATTTGTATGACCGATGTTGTGATACACTATATATTCTCCAGTTCCACTTCTATTTATAGAGCTAATTTGACATCCTCCTTGGGAATAGATTGTTCCTCTTAATCCACTACCGTAATGGCAGATAGTTTTAACACCTGGAACATTCCATCCACTTAATGAACCTACTGATACGTTTCCTGTAAAAGTAGCAGTAGATGCAGAAATACTCCCTGCTATCGTTGCACTATTTGCAACAAGTCTACCATCTTGGTATACTCTAAAAGGAGCCCAGAATCTATCATCAAATGGTTTACCTGCCCAAAATCTAACTTGATCAGATCCAGTACCAGTGCCAGTAATACCAGCATTTGAAGATACTGTACCATCTCCTACTGTTAGTGTACCACCACCAAATATCTTTAATGCTGCTGTATAACTTGGTTTTCCATTTGTTACGGCATTGTTACCAAATGACATAATTGGCCAGCCATTGTTTATATCAGATTCATATCTACCATCTAAGAAAAATCTACCACTACTAGCTGCAATACAATTGTTATAAAAATCCATACCTGCAATAGTAGCTTTTTCCGCAAACAATAGCCCAGTAGCTATAGATTCAAAAGATGCTCCAAATGAAGACCAATATGATGTGTTACTTCCTGGGGTTACATTCTTAAAAGATGATGAACCTCTTCTTCCATTAGCAACCATATAATAGACACTACCATATTTAACGACATCTCTTACATCAGGGTTAACTGTCCATGCATAATACTTACTAGAACTGTATTCTCCACGATAACTTAAAGATGGACCATTCCATCCATCTGAACCAGGTGCTCCAGTATTTCCTTTATCCCCTTTATCTCCTTTATCACCCTTTTTACCATCTTTACCAGAATGTGGTAATGGATCAGTCCAGTATCCACCTATACTTTCATCATAAGCCATTTTTCCAGCATTTGGATCATAATTACCTGAACTAATCCAAGTAGTTTGAGATGAACTGTATTTTGGATCTGGATACCATATATATCCTCCAGAAGTTGCACCACCAGAAGAGGGTCTATATGTAAATGTAGGTCTACTAGGTTTATTACTAGCACTCGAAGTATTACAGAATATTTGTATAGGACTATTGCCTACATCACCGTTTACTCCTGCTTTAGATTTAGTGACAACAAAATCAACACTATCTACTACCTTATTACTACTTGCTGGTGATATAAAATCTATCCTCCACATGGCAGAATCAGAAGTCAATGATGTACACTTGATTGTTTGTGTACTTTGGGTATAAGTTACACTACCAGTACCAGTTTGTAAAGAAGTAGTAAGTTTAAAATCAGTAATATCTTGAGAACCATACTTCAATCTAGCTGTAGTAGTAGCAGTAGAATAATCTGTTACTACTCCACCTGAATCTGCTGGTGCACCAGTGTTTTCATTTGTAAGGATACCTCTATATACATTTTCACCATCACGAACATTATTAATAGTCATGAAATCTGAAAATTCTGCTCCTGCTCCTGATACCACACATTTAAAACTAATTTCATCTTTTTTTGTACTAGTGAAATAGATACCATTATAACTAACTACTAATGTACTATTTGTTTCATTAGCTAACAATTGCCAATCGTATGTACCAGCTATCGCCCAATACCATTTATAAGATGGATTAATTATATTAAATGAATCTGCAGTAAGAGTGATTGTGGTGTTTTCTGGAACAGTTTTACCTGTTTTATAGTGGAAGAATTGTTCTCCAGACATATATACATATGCTGCATCTTCTCCATTAAAACCATTTTCACCATTAGCTACTTTATTAACGTACCATGTCTTAACTATAGATACTCCATCTTCTAATGTTACATTTAAATCTATACTAGCCTGTTTCTGACTTATTGAAGTAAGAGTTACTTTAGAACCAGTTATACTTACAGTAGCTCCACCAGAAGTAGTAGAATATGTTATACTTTTAATAGCAATTGGATTAATGCCATGATATGCGTAAACATCTGTAGTAATAGTAGACAAATCTACTAATGGTGTAACTCCATCTGCATCGAATGGTACTGCAACCGTACCATTACTTAAATCAATATAATGTGCATCGAGACCTTCTGCACCATTTGATAATTTAGCTAATTGAGTATCATCATAGTAAGTAGTACCATCAGAATTTGTAACAGTACAACGAATACTTAATGTACGGGAATCTGTCGGCATTGCTGTATATGGAAAGTCTATAGAACTTTGTGCAGACAATTTGGTTCCTTTTGCATTAAGTATTTTCCATTCGTATATAGGATTTTCCATCCCATATACATTTGCAGTTAAATGAATAGTTCTTGGAGTAGGAGTTCCTGAGAAATCGGGAGTATCAAATAAAAATAACCGATCACCTACAATTTCTACCCATTTAGCTTTGTCATCTCCTGACTTACCATCTTCACCTTTTGAAACTTGCTTCTGCCATTGATCATCATTCTCATTTGGTTCATCTTTGGTACCATTAGGATCCATACAAATCCATAAACTACCTTTATGACTTACTTGGTCATAATAATAGTAAGTGTTGCCAGAAACCCAAATACCTCTATATACAGGTACTCTAACGATTCCTGTGTCAGAAGTTTGATAAATTGTACCTACAAATTTGGTTTGATCACCACCAATTACAACTCTTTCACGAACTACACCATCCTCATCAGCTAGAGAAAAAGTATCAATATTCTTATAGTAAGAAATTCTAGGGGCATTATCACCTTTAGCACTGATAAAAATTGCGTTACGTCTTTCATCCATTTGTAAATTGTAATCTGGATCAGATTCGTACATATGACCTAATTGTAATATTTCATCATCTGCTTCTGGCTTACCACTACCTGGCTCGCATACGTCTTTAGACAACGTGATGTAATTACTACCAGTAGCATTTACTTTACGCCAATATCTTTTAACGTTTTTACCATCAAATTTTTGGCATATTGCTAAGTCATTAACTATAAATTGATTATACTTAGTACCTTCTTGATCATCAAAGTAGCATTTATAAGAATCTGCTAATTCTTCTACTTCGATACATTTCATATCTGCTACAGTAACTAGAATATCACCACCCACAGCCTTAATCTCATTTACTGTAAGTTCGTTTATTGTCATATTACCTCTAACAAACAGATTGTCTAGTTCCATATTCCATTTAGAGCCTAATGGATATAAACTAGCTCCAACTCCATCCCAACCAGAACGAAATGTATTTCCTGCTTGTAAACCTTGTAACATTGTTATTTTACCATCCGCAGTATCCCCATGCTTATTTAAATAATCTTCTGCAGTCTTTAAAGAAGTATATAAGAAGTTATCTGCAGGAGGTGTACTTTCTCCATACTTGATTACAGGTAAAGAACCAGAACTACTAGCCACTGCTTCTACTTGATTTTCAAGTTTAGACAATGCTTGATTTAATGTATCAGATGTAGCCAACGGAGATGCATCATTCGCTTTATAATAACCAGATAAAGGAAATATTGTAGCAGTACTTTGGGTATGATAACCCGGAGCAGATCCACTACCACCCCCATTTGCAATAAGTTCAGATAATGCTGTAATAGTATTTTCAGCTACTGTGAGTCTATTGAGAGCATCCTGTAATTGTTGTAATGTAGATCTATTATCAATATCATCTATCCATTCTTGCATAGTACCACCAATCTCTGACATATCGGTGTCATGCTTAGTATCTAATGTAATGATCTTATTATTTAACACATCATAGTAACTAGTGATAGTACTATTAAGATTAGTAGTTACACTAGTATCTCCTTCTACTATCTTATTACTAAGATCTTTATAATTATCATTTACTTTAGTATCTAGTATCTCAACATCTTCTTCTACAGCATCTACTCTCTCATTAGTAGCAAATGTACCTGATAGTGATGTAGTAAAACTTCCACTAGTAATATTTTTATTACTACCATCTTGTACAAGGGTAATGAGGTCTTGCTCCTGTAGTTTAGTTGTTAGTTCAAATTGTGATATCTTTTTATTCATATTACTCTTGGATTATGTGTTCTTCAATTTCTGTCAATATACAATCATTGTCGATATCTTTTTCTGGATAGAAATTAATTTGTTTTTTTAAACAATGTATATATCCTATAATTTTATCTACATCCTCCTGAGTAATGGGAAAATCTTCATCACCCAATTTAGTACTGGCCCAACTAGATAATTTGTCTAAATGTAACAATAATACTAAATTAGTAATAGAAGTTCTATCCAGTTTTGTATTGTACTTAGTAGACTGATTAACTAATTCACCAACTTTACTTACATAATTCGCAATATCCATCTTTACAATTTTTACAGTCATCAATAGTACAATTACACGTTCTCATATCAAGTAAATTCAGCATTTCATTATAATACTGTTCTGCATCATCTGCAAGATTCAAAGTAGTAGCATTATCATAAAGTGTTTTCTTAAACAGAAACATCATTATTTTATCCTTCATTTTGTTATCTAGGCAGTTGTGGCAATACGTAGTTAGCAGTTTTATTTCTGCATAATACAATGATTCATTCATTTCCATATCAATCGTATATAAAATAAAAGGGGAAAGGGATATTACTCCCAATCCCCTTTTTGGTTTGAATTATATTTTTTGATTAAGCAACTTCTACAAAAGCTTTTAAAGCTGTCATAAATGCAGATTTATCAAGTTTACCAGCATTTACATACAATTCACAAGCCAATGGAGTTGTTTTAATATATTGATTATCGTCACTAAGATATTTATTATCCCATTCGATAGACAATGTATCGTAAGTAGCACTTAAATCGGCTTTCAACTCAGGAGCAATGTACGGATATATACCATTTGCACGGTGTGTGATACCTCTGTAACCAAGAGCTGCATTTTCACGATCACGAACAATCTTCGGATTACCTTTACCAGGAGTACCTTGAGTTTTAGCAATTGTCAAATTAGCAATAGGATACATTACATTACTCAACAAACCGGAAGGAATAGTTTTCCACATAAATGCTTCCACAGAAACCTGAGAATAATTTGAGTCTAACATAATACCTTCGTTGTACGGCATTTCCTTAGCATTCAATGTAAGAACAGCAGCATCACTAGTTGCTACTACTCTGGCTTCTTTGTGTTTGTTGATTTTGTTTTTGAAAGCTGTAATCAAATCAGTTGCACTGGTACTCTTTGCAATTACTTCATAAGTATGAGTAAATTGCCCAGGTGCCTCATAGATGTCATTGTATACTAAACGTAATACATAACGATGACCAACTTCCGGAGTAACATTAGTAGCTGTGATTACAATTTTATCTTCAGCTGCAGCTACATATTTACTAAATACCATGTGAGGTTTAGAACCTTTCATGATAGGCATTGAGAAGCGAATAACTGACTTAGTTGACTTTGTACCTGCTTCATTGTAAACATCTTCTTTGCCTTCGCAAACACCAATATACAATGAACTAACAGCTTTAGCACCAGCTGCATCTTTTACAATTGCTCTATTTTGATCAAATAATGCGATCTGACCTTCTGTCAATGCATCTGCTGTCGTATAAGATGCAGGTACTTCAGTACCAATAAGTACTGTGTTCACATGATTAAGCATAATTATTATTTTTTATTATTGCTTGACAAAATTTTTTTAATTCCGATAAAGAAAGTTCACCTTTCATCATATTTGCAGCAAAACATACAAATTGAACATTTCCGACTTCATAACCTTTATTTGGATCAATTTTATCGATGCTCAAACTATAAGGATTGCGTTTACCTTTTGATTGTTGATAACTCATAGGAAAATTAGTTAAAGCGCATTTGCCCTCTTGTTTATTCCACAATTGTTTCAAATACTCTAAAGTAATATCTATATACAGATTTTTCTTCTTTGCTCTAACTTGTGCATCATGTAATCTTATTTTTAGTAATTTATCTAATGCTTCGCTTTCCTTTACCTGTCTTCTATTCTTTCCATATATATCCTTAAAACACTTTTTACAAGTACAATTTAGACAATTTCTATATTTGTTTCTTGAACACTTAGGAAATTCAGAAGCAGTTTTGTATTTTTTACAAACAGAACAAATATAAGTTTCGGACATAATTTTATCAAGCTTGGTTAAACTTATTTTTGGATATCCTTAGTTTAACGCTTCGTTTAATCTTTCTACTTTCATGTTTCAGATTTCCTCGTCAGATTAAACTAAGAAAATTTTTCGTATAATCATTCCATTGTACTAACTTCGTTCATATACGATTGATATCTTGGATTAGCCTTATTTTCCAAATACAACTCTACCGCTAACTTAACTATCTCATTGTGAGTTGCAACTGGCATATCTGTGTACTCATCAAATGGTGCATCAGTAAGGCTAATCTTTTTAGGAGTTCTCAAGTAAGTGAGAATATAATTTCTTATATTGTAATTTCCGTCTGTATATAAATGAATTTCATTTCCTTCATATAATCTTAATGGTCTGGCGGATCTACCATGTAATCTATATTCTGACAAAGTATTTTGTCTTTGTCTGTCTATGTTTTCTACTGTGGCTTCTAACACATCTGTGTTTTTAGTTCTTGGTTGACCACTTGGGCCCACAGGCCAACAATGATCGTAACTAAATATTACAGCTGTCTCTCCTACAGTAAACATATAATCATCTGGCAGAGTAACTGTATACTCTTCTGGATATGTAGTAAATTGATAAGATTTTCTAGTAACTAATGTACGAAGATCATCAATTCTTTTTTGGTCTTGTTCAAATCCAGTTTGCTTGAAATTAATACCAGAATATCTAGTTTTGATAAATTTATCTAATCCAGCCATTAACCAATACTCAATATCTGAAGTAGTAGGTTTTGTTAGATTATTGTCTAATTGATCTATCTCTAATTCAAAAGCGGTTTGTAATTCAATATACTTCATTATTGTTGATCATTTGGTTGTTTTACTTGTAATCTATATTTACCTTCAGTAATAAACATATTAACTGCTAAATCTACAATTTCACTATGAATTGATTCTGGTAGTTCACATTTACTAGCTCCATCAGTAGTATTAAACCTTAATGGTTTTCTATAGTAAGTCAATGTAACATTACCTAATGTAGTATATGCATCTACTGCTACTTCTATATAATTATATTTAGTAGTAGGATCTGATACTAATGCAACAGCAGGTTGCCTAATAATAGGTGTATTGTATGCAGTTTTAATAAACTTACCAAGATCCCTATACTTAACTAATTGATTGTCTACTCTAACAAAATCTTTGTATTGTTTATATGTACCTTTTACTTTACTAAAAGAATGTACATATAAGAAATATTCTTCAGTAGATACATATGGTAATCTGTATCTTGTGAAACCATTAAGAGTAGTACCTGTTGCGGTTAACTCTTTTTCTACTAACAAACTCTTAATAGAATCTGTATTTCTAGTATGTATATTGGTTTCAGTTTCCATTTGGTCGTCACCAACATAGTTCATCATTACATACCTATCTTGAGCTTCATTTAGTATTGAAAATATAAGATCAGAGTTAGGCTTTTGGTCTATAGTAAGAGTAGGATCTATTAACTGTATCCTGCGCTCAAATTCCATTTGCATTTCTTTGGCTAGCATATTACCTCCTATTCTGATAATTGTGCTACGTACTGTGGATGTGTTTGAGTTCTTGGAGATTCAATATTCTCAATTGCCATGTCAGCAGCTAATTTAACTACTTCATATTGCATATACTCTGGAATTTCATCTAGAGTAGACGTAATATCTTGATTATTAATCTTTCTTGGGTATGCTAGATAAGTAATATCTATAGTGTAGGGACCTACCATGAGATCCCTATCTATAAACACTATTAACTTATTATCCTCTAGTATTGCTACAGGTTCTTCAATCCAAGGTTTATTATTATAAGTTTCTAAGAATCTAGTAGCTTGTTCGTGACTAATAAGTTTTACTGTAGCTATTTTATTACTACCAAAATGTAAAATTCCTTCTAAGAAGTACATACGCTTATCTTGAGTATCATCACCATAAGTAATACTAGATTTGAAATTATTCATAGTAAGTCTATTACTTATAGATTCACTTAGTAAAGACAATCCCTTATCAGTTTTTACTAAACCTTCTAAGTCTGCTACTCTTTTTACATTACCTTCAAATGGTATTCTAAGAGTATTGTTCCCAGTAGCTTTGGTAGCTATCTTACTTAGATATGCTGTATATAACCAATAATCAATTTCCTCAGGTAAAAAAGATGGACAACCAGATATACCGATATTAACGGCATTTTTATCTGCTTCAATCTTAAATGCTATATGTGCTTCTAATACTGTCATGTTTACTTTTACTTAGATTCGATTTCTTGAAGTATAGTCATTTTGATATCCTGATTCTTTTTATCATTTAATGAAGCAATAGCATCTTCTAAACTTCTACCAATGATATCAGTACCATAGTAATAGATGTTTTTAGACTTACGAATTACATTCTTTGAAATAGCTGCTTCAATAATGTATTGAGTATCTCTTACTTTGTTGTTTACCCAAATCAAGAAGAACTTGTCAGGATTATTTTCAATAAGATCAAATAAACTACTTTCAACTAGCTCATTACTGATATTATCAGTCTTGTGACCATATAAGCGTAAACATTTGCGCATTTCCTCAATTGACATCTTATTAAATTCAGAGAATGCCTCACGTTTAGCTTTATTTCTTTTGTTAGCTTCTTCAGCTTCAATTTCTTTATTTACAAGAACATAATCATGAGTAGGCTTAAGATTATTGATTCCATTTGCTACTCTTTTGTGTCCTTTTAAAAATAAATATGCAAGTTCATCTTCAGGCCTTTCTGTATGTAAAACTTTATCTCTTGCGCCTAAACCGATTGCATATGTTTTCCAGAATCCACTTTGTGGAGATAAATGTCCTTCTTCATATCCCATTTCTTTCTCCAAACGTCTAGCATCTTCTGGGGTTAAACCAGTATATCTATTACCAGATCTTGTCCAGTAAGTACTGATATAATCTTTACAATTCTTATACTTAGCTATTCCAGCCCATGGATTTGTACGGGCGAATTTTAATATAATATCCATAGTATTTTATTCTTTATATTTCCAGATATATTTTATCTTTTTCAGAAACTTAGGATCTTTCAATTTTTCATCATTACTACCATTACAGTATTTAGTTATCGTATTTGCACAAATTCCAGTCTGTTTTACTGCTTCTGATATACTATGAAACTCCGCAATAAATACGTTATCTTTGGTATATTGTATTACAGCTTTTGGAGCAATTCTAGAACCAAATTCTTTTCCAGCTCTTTTCAAGTTTGCTTTCCTTTTAAGGAAATTTTCAGATACTGTTCTTACTCTAGTTTTTGGTTTCCAGTCTGTAGGATCTATTTCTAAAGGTGTTGATGGATAATCTTTTTTATAAACCCATATATACGGATTTACTTTAGAATAGGTTTTTATATCTTTACGTATTACTCGCAATATAGAAGCTTTTGAAATCTTAGATTTTTCTTCTGCCTCTGTTACACTTTTGTATTCGCAAATAAATTTACCATTTAACGAATACTGTAATACGGGGTTATAAAACTTAGACATATCTTTACCTTTGTGTACTGCAGATATCTTAGCTTTTGCTTCATCTGTGTGAAACATTATATCACCACCACAATCACTATTATACCCATATTCGGAATTATTTGAATGTAATTTCTCAATCCAAAATTTCTCTAATTCCTTTGCTTTTTCAATATCGTCTGTAGAATCTATAACTTCTACTGTAAATTGTTCTAATCCTAATTCGGCTAACGCCTTATGAAAATTATATTGTGAACCACTCAAAGCTTTATAAAGATGCTTTTTCATTCTAGCGCCTACTCCTTGAGTGGTTACGCCAATATAATATTTATTATTTAATTTGTTGGTTGCTTTATAGATATCAAAATTTCTAATTTCTTCCATGTCAATAGATTTTTATTTGACACTTTAACGGAAGGATTAGTAATTTGTTCCATAAAAGGTGTACTGATTAATCCTCGACCTCCATCAATAACTCACCACATGCACGGGGATCCCTAAGCATTATGCCCATCTCTCCGAGGAAATGTACAGAATAGCCATCCTTTGCATTAGATCTTACTGTGGACTTGTTCTTAGAGTAACCAGTTCCCGGAGCTACAGAACCTGAAGTATTCCAGATAACCATCTCACGGTCCTTACGAACAACCTTAACGATATTAGCTTGACCATCACGTCTACCAAGATCCAAGAATGTCATTCTATAAGATTCCAGTGGTTTACCAGATACCGGATGTAACAAACGATTATAAGTAGTATCATCATACAACGGGAAATGTTTCAATGTCAACTCGATGCCATTTGTCATCTTGTATGTTACAAACTGACCACCTAAAACCAAAGCCTGACCAGAACCACTGATAAACTTCGTATCAATCAAGTTCATCGTAGCTGCTTTTTGTTTCAATACACGGTCAAACTCTCTCATACCCATTTCACCAGTCAAAGCAACAAACTTACGTTCGTTAGTACCTAAGATATTGTAAGACAAGTCAAACAAGAAGTCTTCCAACAATTCCGGAGTCAATTCAGTATAGTAACGTCTGTTAGACGGAGCAATCTGTTGCAACAAACCTGCAGGAATGTAAACCGGACGACCATTTGTACCTAACAATGAAGTAGAACCGTCTTTATTTACATTAGACTTAGAGTAAACCATCATTCTCTCACATCTCTTAGACCACTCACGCATTGCCTTCCATTCCTGATAATCAGACCACAAGTAAGAAGTCTTACCAGTTTTAGGATCTTTCAAAGCAATCCAAAGTACTGTAGAATAAGCTGTACCTGTAATATCATAATCCAAGCGAGTCGTAAACAAGAAGTTTCTCATCTTGAAATGAGTATTATAATTCAGGATATCACCCTCTTCACTGTACTCTTCGTAAGCAGAAGCTAAACGAGATACTTGACGACCAGCTAACAAATATTCACCAGGAATATAAGAATTAGATTGACCATCTGCAATGAAACAAGTATAAACCCATTCATTACCATCTTGATAAGGAGCACCAGAAACACGTACTTGATACTCTCTATTATCAAATTCCAAAATTGCACCAGGACCAAACCATTTGTCCTCTAACCACAACATGATAGGTGTGTTACCCAAACCTGCCATAACTGTGCTAGCATTTGCAGCAGTGATTTCTGTTCCCTGCCATTTTGCAGAGCGAATCGTCACAGCTCTATCGCTATCAATCATTACAGACCATTCGTAGTCTCTTTGGTCAATTGTCATTACATTGCCAAGACCACCAGTAATCGCATCCAAAGAAGTGCTATAACCATCATCTTTAGAACCGAATACATAAGAAATAACACGGGTTACTTCATACGGTCTAGTAAGCATTGCATTTGAAATCATATTCTCATCAACAAGATCTGAGAACCATTTACCTCTACCGATCTGTAAATTATTTAAAATTCCGTTATCCATATAAATGTTAGTAATTTATTTTTAATTAAAGTAGTTGTACTGCACGACTAAAAATAGAGTTAGATGAACTTGTATTAATTCTCTTAGTACCTTTACTAACGCCTGTTGATCTGAGACTATTTTTCAGATTTTTAATAGCAGAGCTAGTACCCTGTTTTTTGGCAGCATCTAACAAAGTGTCACCTCGCATTGTAAAATAAGCTGACTCTATTAAATTCTTTACGCTCTTGGAATAGTCTTTTTGGTACTGGGTCTTTCCACTAGCGTCGGCTTTAAATATATAAGCCAATAATTCTTTCTTGTCCTTAGCTGGTATTTTGATACCACGTATATTGTCCAAGGACTTTATTTCACCGACAACGTCATCAAAAAACTTTTGTTGGCGCTGCACCATTTCCTCCTTTTTGATTCTTTGTTGCTCTAATAGCTCTTCTTTCTCTTTTGCAACAATCTCTTGAAGTTCCTCAACCGCATCTCTAGCCTCATCTTCTAATACTCCAGCATCTTCAAATCTTTCGATTTTCTTAGCAATTTGTTTGTCACTGTAACCTTTTCTAGCTAGTAACTCTCTCAATACTATCTTTTGCTCATTTTCATTTTCAATATCAACATTGTCAACATCAATGTCCGGAGTAATAGAGAAATAATCTTCTAACTTACCCCCATTACGAACAAATTCATCTAATTTTGCAACATCTTCGCTTGCATATTCTGGAGTAGATTGTTCTTCGATTACTTCTTTAAAATACTTAACCAATTCTTCTACAGTCTTTGGTTTTTCTTCTTCCTCTTCTTCATCAAAATCCCATTCTAATTCTTCAGCAATTGCATCAAATAAAGCAGATACTTGTTTAGATTCAACTTCATCTTCTTCAGTCTCTTCTTCAATTTCTTCTTCGGTTTCCTCTTCTTCAGTCTCTTCTTTATCCTTTTTCTTAGAGGCTTTCTTAGATTTCTTAGGTTCTTCTACTTCTTCCTCTTCAACTTCATCGATTTCCTCTTCCTCTACTTCTTCCTCTTCTTCTATTTCTTCTGTCTTTTTATTTTTAGATCCAGGAGTAGCAGGTCTAGCTTTAGCAGACTCTTGTTTCAGTCTCTCTAATTCTTCATCATCAATATCATCATCTTGATGAATGTTGTTGCCAACTTGTTCAGTAAACATATCAGTTATAGCTGTAAATCCAAATAGTGTATCGTTACTATTGTTTTCCATAATTAATTATAATTAGATTGTAATTGTTAATGTTTAAATTTTTTAGCATTCAATAATATTGCTTCGCAGAATCGATAAAATGTAATCATATCTAAATCTGATTTCATTTGATTCACCGCCATACATACTAGTTGTATATTATTTTTAGTATAGCTTTTATTGGAGTCTATTCTATCTACACTTACATTTGTAGGAATTCTTCCACTTTTAGTCATGTCTTTATATGCAATATTAGAATAAGCTCGTTTGTAGTTAGTTCCATATGTTTTGTCTACATTTTCTACTAATTCACGAGTTCTTTCATCTGGAAAAATTGCTTGTTCTATTGTTCTAGAAATTTCTTGTTGGTACTTCTTAGAATTTCTATCTTTTCTTAATACTTCAGAAAATTCAGAATCATAATCTTCTTCTGTTTTCTTTCTAGTTTTCTTTTTAGTTTGAGTAGGAGCAAAACTGTGAACACTAACCCCATCAACTTCAGTACCCTCAATAATTCTTCCTACTTTGGATTTTAGTTTTTTAATGCCTTTTCCAACTCCCCAAGGTATTAGATTTAATGCAGCATCAATAGCAGCTCCAGTATAGTCTCCTTTACCTAAATCTTCAATGAAGTTAACGGCATCTTTAATATAACCAGCTGGAGTAATATAAGCTTCTGGTTGAACTGTATTAACTGCACCTGATATTTTCCTTTGTCTTTCAAAGTATTCAGGAGTACCAGTCCTATATTCAGGTGGTAAATCTGCTTTGTTTATGGTCTTACCTTTACCATCTTGATATGCAGGAATGGAATCAAATTGTTGCTTGATATCAAGATACGTAGCATCAGGGTTATTTGCCCTGACACTATCGTATATTTGTTTTCTCTCTTTAAGAGATAAATCTTTCCATTTCATACTAGTAATATTTATTTACCTGTCTTACCTGGTTTACCTTTTCCGCCCTTTTTAGAGCCTCCTTTACAAGCCATAATTATTATCTCCTATTTTTTAGTTTCTATATATTTCCATCTAAATCCTTTATAAGTTTTTCTACCTGCTTGACACTTACAAACTCTACTAATATATACAGTAGTAGAAGCTTTAAAATGTTTTGCTGCCTCTGACAGACTATCCCAAATTTTTATCAGATTCCAATCTTTATCAAATTGACCGACCTTTTTACCGTTTGCTATTCTGAGTCTATTATTCCTAGTACCATAATTAGCGTTATATTTAGCAGTACACCATTCTAGATTTGTAACCACATTATTTTTTGGATTTTCATCTTTATGATTAACTTGTGGTAAATCATGTGGATTTGGGATAAAAGCATTAGCTACAAGTCTATGTACTTTGTACGGCTGTGTTTTCTTATTTATTGTAATATGTACAATTTCGTATCCGTCCACACCAACGTATTTAGTTACAAGTCTTTCTTTGTAAAAGATAGTAGATGATTCTTTTCTATTTTTAGTTGGACCAATAGTAGTGTAATGTTCGTTTCGTTTAACATTTCCTAAATTACTGACTGCATATTTATTATCAGTAAATTCAATATCTTTCCAAATTTCATTCATATCTATTTCTTTTTGGATCTAGCTGCTTCAGCATTTGTTTTGTTCTTAAGTGCTGTTTTAGCTTTAAGTTTTTCTCTTTCTAAAGCGGCTTTGTCTTTTTGATACTGTAATTTTTTTGCTTCTTCTAGTTTTTTCTTCTCCAAAGCAATTTTTTCTCTTTCAATTAAATTACGTAACTTTTCTGCTTGTTTTTGAGCTTCAATTTTTCTATTCTCTATCTCTTTTTTGTTTTCTTCTGCCCTAGCCTTATTAGCCAAGTCTAACTGTTTTGCTGTTGCATCTGAAATTATTTTTTGTTGTTGTAAAGCATTTTGTGCAATTTCCTGTACATCAGGTATACCATTCATATCCTGATCCATATTCTCAGATCCTCTATAAGCATTTAATTGAGCTACAGTAATCTTAGTAGCATTGTCTTGATCAATCTTATATTTAGTAAGATCAAGTTCAGCTTTTTTAAGCATAAGTTCTTCTTCCTTAACTTGATTCTGCATTTCAACAAGCTGTTGCTGTTGTTGATTTTCTTGTTCTTGCATTGCTTGTTGTTGCTCCAATCTGTTGTTTTCTATGTCTTGTAATTTGGATTTGATTACACTTAAATTGTCGCTAGTAAATATTTCAGCAGCATCTAATAATGATGCACCATTTTGCATAGCTGGCTGTACAAGACTCTTAAGTTGTTCAATGGCTTGACTTTCTTTTGTACTGTCAGTTACAAAAATATCAAAGTCTTCATATGACCAATTGTCATCCATTTGCAAGAATGTTCTAGTACCCTCATCAAATATATAATTTAAATACTTTTTATCATCCTTCCATGCAAACTTAGCACTGTCTAATAGCATAGACAACACATGTGTCTTAACCTGATTATGCAACCAAAACCACGGTTCAGTGATATGAGCAGATTGAACTACAGATCTTTCTACATTACCCACTAACTCATTACTAGAAATAGAACCTTGCCTTTGTTTTGTTACTCCGGACAATTCAGATACCATTTCTTCAATCTTTGCAAGTAATTGAATGTACGTATTAATAGTATTAGACATACTTGCATCAATAGAAGTCCACTGATTGTATGGTGATGGTTTACCACCCTCTCTACCAGGAATGTCCCAACCTTCTTCGTATGGATTGACAAATGCTACGCCAAGTGCCCCTAAGTAATGCATCCACTTATCTACATCTATACCCATACTCTTAGGTATTTGGGTAACATCTATTACAGGTATCTTACCTTTATCCCTAGCTATTGCCATTTCAAGACGATACCAAAGTATAATATACATGTATTGTAGCGGTTTCATGATAGCAACTAACGATTTAGCTTTAGTATTTGTGTTACTATAAGCTGCACCAGTATATGGCAATTTGGCACTATTTAAATTATCACCTCTACGGAACTGATATTCTAGTGGTTGCATACCAAAGTAAAGATCATCGCCTGCTCTATATCCTTCCCATGCTTCAATGATCCATTTCCATTCAACATTGATTTCTTCCCCAGTAGGTTTATAGTATTCATCTACTTGTATTTCATCTGGCATACCTGTTTCAGGATCGATTATTGTAACAAAGCCTATCTTTTTGAGTGATTTCCAACATACATGATAAACTACAATATTATCTGGATCTCCATAAGGATTATGATCTGGTAATTTATTATATGATTTTAAGTTATAATGAACAAAATCATCTACTGGACTTTTGTCTGGACCAAATCCTGCTGTAGGCTTTTGATCTACTATTTCTAACAATTCATTTAATTGCTTTTCATCCAGTTTATCATAAAACTGATCATATATTTGACTCCAGGACATTAATGATCTATAACAACACCAAGATGCATCGTGAATGAATTCAATTCCTTCTTCTGCAGGATATTTAAAATCTTTAGGATTAATTCTTTTAATAACTGGTTCACCATTTCTAATTCCTATATAGTACTCTTCAAGTCCTGCAACAAGTGCATCTTTAAAGCCTTTCATAAATTCATGGGAAATGTTTTCTTTCTTAAGTAAGAACAATAGACTTTGATATGCTGTTGTTTCTGCTGCATCTTTATAATCCTTTGTTAAATACTTTTGTATTTGCTCTGGTGTTTGAATTTCTCCAGTCTGTAATCCTTCTTGAAATCTAGCTTGATCCTCTGGACTTAATTTAGCAAGCATAGCAGCTTGCATATAATTTAATAACATCTGTTTAGCTTTATCCTGAACTTCACTACTAGCAATATCACTAGTACGACACACTCTAAAGTTAAATGGACGCTTTGTTTCTTCACCCAATAATAGGTCTACTTTTGGTCGTATGATATTATAATCCTGTGCCATTGCTGGAAAACCATCATCTTGATTGAAAGGATTTGTAACATACTTTAGATCTTTTTCATTATAAATGCTATTATATAAATCATAATAGCTTTGCATTTCTTCTTCATCAGGTATACTTTCAGATGAAGCTATGCCAGATATTCCAATAATATAATCCACGCAGTCTTTTCGCCATTCTTCGGTTTTTTTACTGAGTGGTAGTCTTTGGATAGGAAATGAGTTGACTGTTCTTTCCATATTAATTAGTAAACATAAATGTGGTTGTATTATTATTTAAAGGCATGAATGTAAATGAATCATCTGTATTTTTAAACAACGGTTTATCAAACAATCTCATTTTCTTTTCAACATCCTCTTTCTTTTTTACTTGTATATTATACAATTGTTCTCTATAGACCATTACCTGCATAAATGCCATAACTCTATCGAAATTTCCTTTGTCATTGTATTGAATAAGTTCCTCTAGAAATGGTTCAGACAATACAGTATTTAAACCTAATTGTTTTTGATCCCTAAGTTCTTCTAGCCATTCTTTAATCTTACCTTCTCCCCAAAGTTTGATTTCTCTATTCATATGACATCCTTTTCGTCTATTTACTGTAGAATTATTGACAATGTCTTTAATAATGTCTGGTTGATCAGCAAGTAAATGACTACAATGTTTATTATTGAAGTAAGTAAATAAACCAGTATTTTGGTTTTCTACCATTGCTTTTGCATTATAGTAAATAAGCAACTTACGAACATTTTCATAAAACTCTTCAGCAGTTTTTGGTCTACCTGTGTACTCTGCTACAATGATATCTGAGTATGATTCAAAATCTTGAAAACGTTTATATATAAAACAAGAACCTAATGAATTAGTACCTGATTGATCATGATCATATGGGTCAATACCAGCTATGTACAAACCAAATGGTGCATCTTTAACTGGATGCTCCCATATAACTATTTTACCAGTAGGATCAGAGTTCTTTGGTAATGGAAATTCGGTTATATCTCCCGTCTTCTGTACATTCCAAATTATCTCTCCATTAACCAAAGTAAGTGTACCTACTTGTTTGTGATTTTGTAACTTAGTATTAGTTCTTATCCTTGCTAATTGTTTTTGTAATTCTTTCTTTGGAAATATGTTACCAGATAATTCAGTAAATGCTTCTGCTGGTGATTCAGAGTGTTCTGCTACATATCTATCTATTTGTTGAGAACTAGTAGCTTCTTTTAATTCTTCTTCACGTAGATTTAAAATAAACTGTCTTGCTTTGTCATGAAGAGTATTACCATCCTCATCCATATACAATCGTTTACCAGTTTCATCACGTATATCCAAATTAGTGTGTTGAGGTATAAAGAAGCCACATTCCTTACTCTGGATACCATCATCCCATATATTTTCAAAACCTATGCAATTGTACGATTTAGGGTTATAAAATGCTTCACGTAATGTCATTACTGCAGGACCTTCGTCACCACCAGTACCGAACATAATCATGAGACCAAAAGCAACGCCATCTTGTTCTACAGATGGTCTAGCAATTTGCCATGCTGCTTTAAGTTCTGGGAAAGTACCTGCCTCTTCCCAAAGTATTAACATACCTGCTTTACCACGTACAGCATCTGGGTTATCTTTCAATGATACACCTATTATCTCTGATTTGTAACCAACTTCAATTTTATTACCAAAGTTATCAGTTACAATCATAGAAGCTCTACGACGCATGCTAGTGTTTACAGCTTGTCGTTTTTTACCCCATGCAGTGTTTTCATCTATAAAGTCCATGTAATCCCAAGCCTTAGTAAGGATACCATCATCAGTAAGATACTGTTTATTTGATGCATATACATAAGACTTAGAACCAGGTATCAAAAAGAAATTACGACAAAGCATAGAACCACCTTTATAACTATTGTGTGTAGGGATAAAATCTTTAGTAATATACAGGTGGTTTTCATTATCTATACACAAACATCTTTGTTTTTCAAATTCCCCTGTTTTACGTATAGCTTTAATACCAATACCTTTGTAATTATAAGTTCTATTCTTACGTATCTTTTCTAACTTTCTTGGTAATTTAAATATATCTTCTTCTGTAGTTATTGTGAGCTCCCAATGTGGGCGAGTATCAGAATAATTGCCGTTATTAAAATCTACATTATTTCTACCTGGTATTTCTTTAGATTTTTTACATCTTATACCAAGACTCCTTAATACAAATACTATATCATCTATCAATTGCTCAGAAGTAGATACAAAACTACATGCTCCATTAGTTACAGAACCATCTGTATCCATAAGGCCTCTGATCAATTCAAAGCGATTTTCAATACTTGTAAATTTATAATTTTCAGGTATAAACTTATTGTATGATTTTACTTTTACTTTTAAATCTTTTAATTGTCGATTAAGTTCATTTATACCTTGTACTTTAGATTTGATTACGTAATTGTACTGTTCTTTATGTTCAATAATGTAATCTGGTAATCTTCTTTGTAATTCTTCTACTATAAATTCGTCTGCTGTACTGAATCTTACTTGATCCCCACATATGTAACCATCTCCGAGTAATACACCCAATACATATGGATCTACTGTAACGGGTCTCTCATCAAAATTCAATGGATTTAATTCTGGTATCTTATATGGATAATGTTCTTTGCCAGGACTACCTTGTTTCAATTTGCGTTTCATGTAATCCACAGTACGCATTATGTAGAATTTCTTTCCGTTACGACATGTTGCCCATAAATGGTTTGCGCCACATCTCACTTTTCTTCCATCTTGAAATTCCACTTCATAAATTTCTGTAGTACCTTGCTCTACTATATCACCAATTCTAACTGGGCTTCCATTGGGGTTCATAACCAAATCGCCAACTTTCAAACTTCCCATTGGAACATAGCCTGTTGGAGTAAGTACCGGTTCAGAGTATGGTTGTTCATAACCCTTACGTCTAGCTTTTGCTACACACAAGTGTTTACCTTGATCTTGTGCACTTTCAATAGCTTGAAAATAGTAGTAATCATAATCATAAAAGTCTGGAAATGCTAATTCTCTTACTTTGATTAACTCTTCTTGCCCTTGTTTATTCTTTTTATTTTTATATACAATTCTTTGAATTGGGCAATAGTTTAAATAAAAATAGTTATACCCAGTGATGTAGTCCCCATCATCTGCAGTATAACCATTAATGCATCTATCGGCCTCTGTTTCCCAAAAATTGAAATACTCTGATGTACCTTTTGGGAAGGAACAATAAGACCCCGACTCTATATAAGTTAGCGCCGGGGTTCTGAATTTATTAGAATTTTTGATTTTCTTTGTGAAATCAATCATAAATTACTTTCTTCGTTTAAACAGGTTCTTAATTTTCTGCCATAAACTAGTTTTAGTAGTGTGATTATTTTCTGTTTTTTCATCCATGTGTGATATAGCATAAGCAGCAGCTTCAGCTAAATCTCTTTCTTGCTCTGCTTTCATGTTGTTATATACCTCAGTAAAGTCAAAAATAATCATTGTCGGTTTAGTATTCTTTTTACTAGTTTTAGTCTTAGCCATAATTGCAATTTCTTTAAGCCCTTAACGGGCAGGTTTTTATAATGTCTTTTATTGTGTCGTAGTTTCTACAACTTCTTTTTTGGTAATTCAAATGGGTTCATTTCTCCACCGCCTCTAACTTTGCTATTCTTAATCTCTTCTGCTCTTACTTGAGATTTAAGTTTCACAATTGATTCTATTACTCCAGCCATATTCTTAGCACCATCTGTAAGCTTTTTAATAGAATCTAAATCCATTTCGTCATCTTTAGATAAGTGATAGTATTTAGCAGCACCTTCAAGTTTCAATAGTAATCCATCTAACATATACTCAAGTAAGGAGTATGTTCTACTTTTCCAACTATCTTCTGCTTGTATTACTATTTCTGGTAATTCATAGTTTTCATTTCCAAATAGTTCTTTCTTTAATGTAGGTTCTATTAGATCTCTCTCCATAGTTTCTACATAAGGAGAATCATATTTGTTTTTAAGTACTATGTACCATAAGTATTTTGTTGCTAAATCTTTATCTTTAAATGAATCCCAAAGTTTTTTAAATGGTGGAATGGCCAACATGTCTGGATGTATGACCACTTGTCCACCAACTATATCCGCTAAATTCATTTTTAGGCTCTCGTAACACAAGGTTTGCAACAATCGCAATCCTTCATATTACAATTTTGATTGTATTCTTTATTCAATTTATAATTATTATAAAAATCTTCATTTCTTATAATAACAAAATCTCTAACTTTTCTTCCATCTTTAACCGGTACTTCTTTTTCTCTATAACCAGCATAGAGAACCAAGATTACATCACCAGCTTTTACATCATATTCTTTTTCATTAGCTACAAAGGTACCATCTTCCTCAATTACCCAAGCCCAATCAATATTTAAGTAATGATTACTAATAGTATCAAAATTCTTAATATCGTTATCCTTCATTGTTAACAATGAGCTGCTACCTGTATAAATATACGTATTCATATTAATCTAAATTTATTTTAATGTATCTGTTTTTATAATGTCTATTCAATGCATCTACTGCTTCTTGTTTAGTATAAAATGCATTAACATACTCTGGATTTTTACTGTACTGATTGATTATCTCCTTCAGTTGCTCCGCTTTCTCGTCCCTGTTCTGCATTCTCATTTTCTTCTTTTTTATCAGTTGAACCAAATCCACCACCACGATCTTCACCTGATAATTCCTCTACGATTACAGGCTCCATCTTCGGATAAGGCATTACTACTAACTGAGCAATCCTTTCACCTGGTTGATAAATTGTAGGAAGAGCATCTGTAGTAATCTTAAACTTAACAAGAATCTCACCCTTATAATCACAATCTATAACAGCTACAGCATTACACATTGACATAGACTTCTGAGAAACTGATGATCTCATAAAGATCAAACCCACATGACCTTCAGGAATCTCTACGGATAAACCTGTATGATATACTAATACTAACTTACCACTCTTATCAAATTCTTGAGTAAAGGAAATTGCTGTTAAATCTAAACCAGCATCATTAGGGTTAGCATAACTAGGTAATACTGCATCTTCTTGTAATTTCTTAAATTTTAATTCCATATTATTTTCTTACTATATTGTGTCCTAATATTATTTCTGTTGCTTGTGCTGCTAAATTTGCAGCATAATCTTCAAGGAATTGACTACGATTCGTGTCCTGTAGTATCTGTCTCAGATACAGTAGTATCACTTGTTGATTCAGTAGTATCTTGTCTAGTTTTTCTTCCATGCTTTGCATAGTATAATAATGCAATACTATTCCATGCTATTGCTGCTTCATGCCTTACTTTAGTTTCTGAATCAAATTCTTCATAAGTAGAAGCGTATAAATGTCTTAACAATGCACCTTTGTATCTTTGATAACCGTTCTCTAAATTCTGCCAGTTATTATCACCATACTTCTTAGCTCCTTCTGTATATACTCTGGCAATATCTTCAAGACAATCAAGAGGCATTAATTCCCATCTTGTTTTGTCATCTTTCTCGTCATTCTTTTTTCCTTCCTTTTGCATTCTATAAAATCTTCAAGTTGTTCCACACACCAAGTAACTAAATAAGCATATTGTTCATTTCCTTCATTATATCCTTCTGCATTCATTGATAAATAATCATATACAGCATCTGCATAATGGATTGATTCATGAGCTAAAGTAGAACAATGGAAATCATCTAGTACTATTAATATACCAACAGCTCTAGAATATTTCTCTCTGACCAAGAACGTAGCTCCCATTACACTACTTAGTTTGGGACGATCTCTTTCTGGTTCATCATTTCTAAGTTCTTTGGTAGTAAGAAAGAAATCAAAAAAATCACAAGCATCTTCCCAATCATCCAGAGTAGTAACATAAAGATTTACAGGATATAGATTTTGATATAAAAAAGCTTTAGTTGTTTTGTTTTTCATTCTCTCTGGTTTTTTCATACTTTCTTTTTGGTTTGATTTTGAATAAATACCCAAACATTATTGTTTTAGTATCTTCATCATTTGAAATAACTCTATTTGCAAATTTAAACGGGTGATTACAAATTACTTCTACTACTTGATGTGGAATATTATATTTATTTGCTAATTGTATATAGATATTAGAAGTTTTTTCCTTTTGAATCATATACTATTCTATAGTATTTATTTTTAAGCAAACCATCGATTGTAAATGATTCTACGTCTATTGTAGAAGGTCTAATTATATTTATCACACTAAACACATCCTTTGTGTCGTTGTTCATCATAACGTGTTCTACTACTTCTAACTTAAGAGCTTTTTCTTCCTTTTTACTATATGGTTTGATAGGTTCTAAAATTATATATCTATCTTTTTCTTTTACTTTGATGTTCGTGGTTTCTACAAACATAGAAGAATTTCCAAAGTAAAGAGTATACTTATTAAATGGTAATTCTTTTCTCATTAATTTATTCCACCAACATTTTAGTAAACCATATTTCTTATAGATAAGAATGGAACCTGTTTTTATATCTAAACATTTCATTTTATTCTCAGTATTATCGTTAGTTGCAAACGATCTCCAATAACAACTGGTATCAGAGCCTTATTTACGCTAAGTTCGTCTTCAGCAGGTCCAGCTATTAAAATACCCTTCTCTTTGAAAGACTTAATGTATCTACTTAGGTTATCCTTAGTAATACCTAAATTCTCAATGATATATTTTCTATTATATCTGTTTGCTACATTCTTATTTGAGTTAGGTTCCTTAACGTATTCCATATCCATTTTGATAAGTGTAGCCATCAATTCAAGCTCTCTATCGGTTAGCCTAAGTATTCCATTAAGCGCTTGTAAAAACTCTGGTATCAATTCTTCATTTGATACGGTTTTTACTAGTTTATTCATTTATGATTGTCTCGAGTTTATTTAACAATTTCATCATATTGAAATATACAGTATCGTGTTCTACCTTTACACAAGTTTGAATTTTACCTTCTTGATACTTCTTTTCAATATTGTTCTTACGTTGATTGTAAGTATTTTTCAATTGAGCAATAATAGTACGAATCTGTCTGATTTTCTTCTCATCATTAGATTCAACAGTAACATTTTCAATTGGCTCAACTAAACCACTTTTAGCATATTCCTCAATCATATCACATGATACAGCTACGTTTACTTGGGAATAATAATTTTGTGAGTCAGAAGATTTCTCATCAGAGAATGTATACATATCGTTATCCAATGTAAGGATATCGCCTGATTTTAATACGCCAAAAGGTTTAATAACTTTATATTCTGTAATCATAATTATTTAATGATATTTATTATTTGTTTCATTTTATCTTCTCCAATTTTTCTTGAAGAAATCGTAGTTTCTATACCTAATCCTGAACAAGGATCTTTCCAAGCTTTACATACTTTGCAGTATTCTTTGCTTTTCCGTTTAGCATCAAATGGGCATTTTTCCCTGACTGTTGTAATAGTAACTCGGTAATCTGACATAGTATTTATTTTTTAATAGTTCCAAGTGCTAATTTAATCCACTTGTTTACGTCAAAATCAGGATCTTTTTCAGATATGATTCTGCAATTGTTTGAAGAATCACATACTTCGTATTGTTTGGGTTGGGTTACTAAACCCATGAGACTAATTGCTTCATTCTTGGATAATGTTAATTCTGTAGCATTTTCCATGGAAGGATTATTAACGTCTTCTGGAACAAATACCTTAACTGTACCATCATCTTGTATTTGAATGAACTTTGAGTACTCACCCAACATGTTATTTATCATTTCTTTAATCATATTCACATAACGCAAATATTCAAAAAAAGTTGCATATTTTATACAATAAAAAAGGGGTTAACTTTATGCTAACCCCTAGTACATCCAACTACAACCACGATTAATTAAGACTACGCTTAGTCTTTAAAATATTTTTCTCCTTTAACAAAGGCTACTACATTATAAGGATTTATTAATTGACTATCTTTGAACAAATCAAAATCAATTGATGCTTTCCTAGGATATGCTACCACATCACCTACTTCAGGATGATTGTTCTCATCTTGCCACTGATATCCAGATGGCAGACGTAATACAATACCTTTTCTGAACGTAGTTAATACCTTTTCTTTAACTGTTTCGGTATCATTGATATCATAACCATTTTCGTCCTTTTTACCAGTCTCTACTGGCTTAATAATTTCTTTCTCTACGTATTCATCCTCTAAGGGCTTAACTATCATATCCTTAGTAGGGATATACACTAAACCGTCTATAACGGTCTTTAATATGTCCTGTTGATTTTCCATACTGGCTAAACGTACTTAATTAATTTTTGTTCTATTACTATGAAATTTTTCTTAGAATATGACCACCAGCACTACAACAAATACCTTGTGCAACATTATTTAGACATCCACTAAAGTTTTCAAATTGTCTAAAATAACACCCTCTGCATCCATCATATGCTCTGATTATTTTAAAATCATCACCATTTATGTTAACAACTCCTTGTCTAATCATTTCTAAGTATCTTGGCTCATTCATCATGATATAGTTTGATAATATTATATTATATACTGCAGTTATCTAGAGTAAGAGTAATGGTTTATATTACTACTAATTGCATTTTAAACTACTACTATATCCTACTCTGGATGTAGGAACGTATTATAATCTAATTTTGTTCCATTTTCTTTAATAATAAATTTTTATTTTAGAGTAAAGCTATCGTGAGTACCATTTTTATTCTTACAGAATAACTCACAATTTACCAAATACTCATCCATAAAATCATTTTCTGAATCTATTTCAATATCTACTTCTATGAGATCATCATTTTCGTATATTTTTTGATAAGTTCTATAGTTCCAATTACCATTCCAATGGTCTTTTATCTTAATAAAACCATGTTCTTCTAGCCATTCACAACGTGTCATTTTAACATTATTTATGATTATTTAACATATCTACGAGAGTTTCGTAGACAATTCATTAACCTGTTGCCTTAATTCATTTACAAATCTAGTAGCTCCTTTAGGTCCTGTATACCCTAAACCTGGTATTTTATATACATGATCACCAATACTATCTATACCATACACATTATTATCTTTACTTAGGATAGCTTCTACCTCTTTAACTGTTAATTCTTTTAACACAATTTAACTATTTTTAACGTATCTTATAACCTAAAAGTGTTAATAATTCATAAAATTTGTTAATATCCCTAAAGTAAAGTGAATATGAAATCATCATATGAGCCATACCTTCCTCCATAGGATTCATTAACCTAAGATCTGATACTTTCAAAGCTTTAGTACCATCAGCGCAATCCCATTCACTTACTCTAGCTCTTAATAGCTCAAAGTCACTAAATTCATAATAGAGTTGATTATCTTTAATTTCAAATCCTTTATCTTTTAATTCTTGTTCAAATATCATATTGCTGTTATTTAAATTCTAATTAGAGAACGAAAATGAATAATAAGTGTTGTAAAAATTTTTTATAAAAAATATTTTTGTGGGTATAATTGAAAGCGAGAACTGTAAAAAAATTTTTTCTAAATAAAAATTGGGGCATACAATTGAAAGCGAGGACCAGTGAAAGCGAGGACCAGTACAATATCAAGTCCCCTCTCCTAACAAGTAGGGGAAATCCCCCGTCAAAGAGTTAATGTGTTAATAAAACCTTATGGTGTATAGGTAACCGTAAAATGATATGGATTTGTCTATCAAGGATAAAGACGTAAAGAACTACGAACTTACGAAAGTAGAGGTAAAAACCTCCAAAGACGGCAAAGCACGCTATGCAGTGTGCGAGTTCAGACAAGCAGGTCTAAGAAAGGTGCTGCAAGAGCAAACTAGACCTGTTGTGATGCAGTTAATGGCTGCATATGGTAGTACTAAGGAACATGAAGATGAGTACTTCAAGGCAATAGAGGAAACTATTGGTGAAGTTTTTCCCATCTGTCGTGTTGAAGTAGCAGGATTTCCTGACTTTGTTCGTAAGGACAATGACGGTAAAATCATCACTGAGACTAAGGAAAGAGACGGTAAGCAAGTAAAAGTAGCTTCCATCTATAACTCTGTCTTCATCTATACACTGTGTACTGACGAAGGCGAATGTATCAAGTCTGATGCAAGTCTCATCAAGCGTGGTGAGAACTTGTTCACCAACTCCAAACGTATTATTACTATGGAGGACTACAAGATACAGAAAGAGAAGGCTAAGGCAGCTAAAGAAGCAGCTAAGGCAGCTGAGGAGAAGAAGCCTAATCCATTGTTAGAGGCTGAGGAAATAGACGACGATGAGTTGTAATGAGTAAGTGGGAGGGAATGGTAAACACTATCCTCTCCTCCCTCATTTTCTCTCTTTTTCACATCAGGCCCATTAGTAATTTATATAATATATAGCGTAATTTAAATAACGTGTAAAAGATTGCACATGGAGATTGAACAACTGAAACATGTGGGAACTAAACAGGAGAGATCGTGCGAGTTCAAGGTAGTTCCGCTTAGTGTTTGCCTACTAAGTATCACTACACAAGCTGGATGGAAGACCGGCATCATTTCCTAGGTGAGTGGATAGTTCCACTTTTAAATATCCTAGGCGGCAGCCAGCCACAGCTGCATAAGTAAACTTGGGCATATGTTTTACTTGCTGGTGGAGTAGTTTAAACCAGTAGTGTGTATCTTTTCGGCGGTTTACTAGTAACGCACTTAAAAGTTTAAGGATAAACCGTACAGGAAACCAATTCCGATTTATAAGTTTGGTGACAACTTGAAAGAGAGTGACAGCTTGGAGAGACAGCATTATATATAACTCTACTATTATTTTTATGATTTAAGTTTTCTAGCGTCCTATAATTTAATTTAGACTATAGGTTTCAGTGAAGGTTCTAACTGAGTAATGCGTACCAGAACCAACAAAAAACTCAATAACTTCCCAAGACATTGAGGGCACCAGTTTCTTATTCGCAGAGTTAGGACGATAAACCAGTGGCGTGCTAAAGATATTCGTCAAGCACTGAAATTACCCGCCAAGTAATAATAAGTTTTAGGTGTAAAATGCATTAGTATGGTTCTCGGGCTCAAAATGAGCCCCGGATATTAGGAGCGATATCCTAAACTAAGGAAGATACGGGGTATGCTACACAAGTAGTACTGTATCAAATCAAGCCATAGCTTACTATAGATAATGTTGTCAGTGCAACACTCTATAGCGGAAAAGTATATTAAACATATATGCTATGCCACGCTTCAGTACTTTGTTATGTTGGTTCAGCAATGTAACATCACTAAAAGTTACTGTTGTGTGTAATATTAACGGGAGCCTACCCAATCATGTAGTGATACTGTATCAAAGAACTGAAAAAATACAGGAAGGCTATCACTACATGATTTAATTTGATTATTAATCAATAAAATTATATATTATGATAGTAGTAGTGAAGTGCTATAAGCACAACATAAAACCATTAGTAGTAGAGGTATTTGAAGGTCATGATGAACAAACACAAAAAGATGCTAATGAGTTAGCAGCTATCCTAAGTAGGAAGAATAAATGTGAGTATAAAGTACTCATTGATCTTTCTTGTGTTGCTGTTGTACAAAATAAATCAAACACATAAAATCAGATGGAAATGAGTAACGGAACAAAAGCAACAATAGGATTTTACATAATGTCATGTTTATACCTATTATCAATAGGATTAGATCCAAAAGCGAAATTCTCAGCAATATTAGATATGATATTAGAATGGTCATTAGCTTATTGGATATTTATTGGAATATGTTATTTAATAATAAACTCATTTAATAAATGACAACAAATGAATAGAAAAAGAAAATATCACAAATCAAATTGTGATTCTACGGTACGAGCAATCGTAACAGATGCACTAGGACGTAAAGTTATCCTAGTTGGAAAGCACGCTTTCGAGTGGTCTATTATTCTCGAAAAAGAAGGAAAATTAGTAATAACTACCTTTCCTAATAGAGAAAAAGCAGTAGATACATTTAACAATAAATATAGAAGAAAATGAAAGCACTCAATTACATTCTATTTGGTATACTATTGTTAGTATTATTATTTTATGTAGTAATGACAATAAGTCAGCCACGTTATGCAGTAACTAATATATTACTGTACATAATACCAACTTTAATTGGTGTCTATTTTGGTGTTAAAGTTATTAAACATGAATAACAAACCACCCAGTGTATGAAGTGATACACAACTCTCTTTTTAATTTAATATAATGCAGCCATGGTTAGTGACAAGCCTAAGTAAATGCAGAGTCTATTAAATTATTCAATATATGAAAAAGGTAATATCATTCATTTGGTTAGTATTAAGAGTACTTCTCTATATGATAGTATTATTAATACTATTAGACGATCCCATCCTATATCCAATATGTGTGATATTATTTGCATATATTGAATTTAAGGATAAAGTAAATGTTAGTGTTTTTCATGGTATTTTAGATGATGTTAGAAAAGAATTAAAGTAACAACATTCTTTTGGTTAAAATGTAAGACACATATCTGTTGTGAAACACGTGTGTGTCATTTAAAAGATTTTTATAAACAATGATTATAGCCTTCTAAAAACAACGAAGTCACGACAGAACTGTTGTATGCCTATTGTGAAATACGCATACAATTCCCTAGAATAAAGACAACCTCATCGAGACTAACTACACTACTTCATACGCATTCTGATTAATACACAAGTTAGCGGTTCTAGGGTCTAGTAGGTTTAAATTGCCGGGCTGAACGAATGCCAACGGCTACCGAAGCTAATGTCTTTAAATCTGAATCATTAATACTTAATAATATGATAAGAATAATAATTCAGAAAAAAAAGAGTCGTAGTATATCTCTATATAAGAGAATTGTGACTCTTAAAAAAGAGCTTAATTTAAGTTGGCTTAATGCAATTAAGTTAGCTTATAAATTAAGTAAAGGATACGGTGTAGTAATCAATACTGCTATCGCATCCAAGCAACAGTGCATGTATTCATACATGGACAATCTTCATAATCAATTATATCGATTATTCGATACTAATTGGAAACAAGATGTAGAAACTGTTGCTATGCAAATACCCAAAAAAGACTTTGACCTATTTAAATTAGGTGGAGGATATAGGGTATATATTGCAACAAAACCCGGTTATATAGATCACTTCTTACAGATCTATCAATAATCAGGTAAGGGAGATTTATTTCTCCCTTTTAAAAAATGACAAACTTGTTGAATTATAGAACTCTATTCATGTATCTGTTGTGAAACACATACTGATTAAATTGAAATCCTAAGTAGATACATGTAACAGCTTGGCGGCGTTAGTGGCTTATGATCTACTTAGGATTATTTATGAAAATCATTAACATTAAATATAATCAATATGGCAACAAAAATTAAATTCAACTTTAAAAAAGCGAAATTTAAAATAGCTTGGTTAAAAGCATTAAAGGTAATTTTTGGTCTTGAATTACAAACAGCTAAAATTGCTGTAGATTCTGGAGAATTTTACTACACACTCAGAGATAATGAAACTTATGAAGCTATTTGTATTAAAGTAGCAGAAGTATGTGGAACTATAGGTGAATCCTTTTTCTCAGAAGAAGAAATTAAAAATGTGATGTCTGTTGTAGAACCACAAATAGAATCACAAAGTACAAAAAATATAAATACTACAAATAATTCTCGTAATATACAAGAAATTACTCCAAATGTAGTAAAAGTGGGTTCAGTATATATTCTTACTGAAGAAGAATACAACCATCTTTATAAATGTCGTGGTTTATTAATGGATATGTTAGGTACATATAAACAATTTCTACAAGCTTATGAATCCTTTAAATAAATCTTCATTAAAATGTCTTTTATATGTGTTACTACTATTGGTAGTAGTAGCTGGGGGTATCTACACCATAGCTATTACAGGAGAGTTAATAATAACCTCATTAGGTATGGGTGTTATACTAGGTTTGTTCTTTATTTTAATTAATAAAGAATCTCAAAGAATAGAAAAATATCTATACGAAGAAGAACAGAAACAACAAGACTAAAAGAGGCAATATTGCACAGTTTTATTAATAAATCAATTATTTCTATGAACAAGTTTCGAGACGTAGCCATTGGGCTACTTTGCATCGTACTATTAGGAGGAATCCTGTGGTATGGGTACGATAAGTACCATGGTACAGAAGCTCAAAAAGCTTCAGAATCAACTAAAAATGAGGTTATTATTCCTACTTTGGAAGAAAGACTTAACGACTGGAATGTTGAAAAGCATGACATGGAATTGTACAATTTATGTATGGAACTTCCAGAACAAATTGTACGTACCATTCTTAATAGAATAGGTACAACTGCAACGTATGAAGAGATTGCTGAAGAGTATCTCCGTAATACAAACTATTATATTAGTATGCAGTTAAAAGAAGTTATGCCGGGAATAACAGGTCCAGATGCTAAGAATGCTAAAGTGGAAATAAAGACTGAAGTAAGTAGGCCGGAAAAAGAAAGTGAGAAAGCTGTCAAAGTACCAATTACGGTAATAGATAGTATTAAATGATCATGATTGCAATAACTTTTTTGAATTTCTGACTTATAATTCATTTATATGCATTGCCTGTGAAGGTAGTGCATATTTTTCATTAGATCATCAGAAGATGACAAGCATGTGGGGCGTAAGTAGTATTTTTATGCAGGAGAAGAAGAATGGCAATTGTTCTAATTAGTACTGATAATTGCAAATACTATGATCGTGCGGACGTTAAAATCATGCCGTTAATAAGAATTGTACTGGCAATACAATTCTGCTACAACGTAAAATATGTTAGATAGCCAATTATAAGAAGTTTTATGTAAGAGTTTTTTAATATTTATTTTGCAGACGTAAAACTTCACGATGACACTTGTTATTAGTTACTCATAGTACAATATGAGTTGTTGTTAATCAACAATCGTTCAATCAAAACTATCTCTGTAGTTGTACATACAGAGACGTCATTAAAAGTTATAACTTAAAATTTATCAAAAATGAAACAGTTACATCTTATTGGAACTACAGGAAATAATTTATGTCTTGTACAGATTCCAACTTCTTGGTCCCAACAAGAAGCAAAAGAAATGCTTGAAAGAGCACTTCTTGTTTTCATGCAGGAAAAAGATAATCCAGAATTTCTTTCTTCATTAAATGAAGAAGAACTGAAACATCAATTTCCTAAATTCGATTCTAAGTTAATCGAGCAAGTTTCTGTTTTACTTCAGAATGTAGGTACACCAATATCTACAGGAGGAGGTCTTACATGGCAAGTAGAAGTACAGAATTACTTATTACGTAATCCTACTTTTACTAGAGACTTAGTTCTCTTATTTAACAATCCTCTCAAAAAAGAGGAAAAAGAGTATCTTTGTATTAACTACATTGAGGCATTACCTGAAATTGTTAAAGTTTTTAAGAGCTATGTCTAAAACGTGGAAAGAAAGTAAAGCAGTAAAACAAGGACGTCCTTTTTCAGAACGTCCTAAGCCTAAAATGGAACCCTACAAAAAGGGTACTAAGAATAAAAAAGAAATTTATTGATTACTCGCCAGTTATCATATAATTTAATTTTTTATTAATATGGTGGTTATCCCCGAATCGTGAATAAGCCCAGAGTCCTACAGCAAATCAAAGCTATGTGAAGATGCATAGTACGCTAATAAAGTAAAGGGGGCAGCATATGATAAGAAAACAAAGACTATGCCACGATTCATTATTTAAAAGTATGGAAACAAAAAATGTTATAGAACTTTCTGCATTTAGTAAATCTTTATCAAAGAAAATTACGTACTTAAACCATGAAGAACGTATACTAATTGATATAGAACAAATTGCTGCAATAACTCCATCTTCAGAAAGAGAGGATTTACCCAAGAAAATAGGTTTATCTTCTTGTAATAATAATGAAGTAAAAGAAGAATTGTATACTTGTGTATTACTTAAATGCGGTTTTAGTATAAGAGTAATTGAATCAGTAGGAGAAGTATATAGTAAAATAATACAAAGAACATATAGTTCTACTATCTAGTAATAAAAATCAATTTTATTTAAAATGCGAAACAGAAGAAAAATGGAAACTGTACGTATTCGCAAGGCGAATGCTACAACCGAAAAAGAAAAAGTAATGTATTTTGCACAGGATAGAGACGTAAGCACTCGCATACTTGCGATACTATCTGTAGGGCAAACAAAATCCGGAGTAAAGAAAGAAGTGATAGGAGCTGATGGAAAAACAACAGCAATCTTCATGCCTGAAATTACTCGCTACAAAGTTATTTGTGGCTCCAATGGAAAAGTTGGAACAAGATTCAATACAGTAATAATACCAAAAGAACAAAAAGGTAGAGTTATTGTAAAAGAAACAATTGATAATGGGTCCGTAGGACGTAAATTAACAGACAAAGAGTTTGTTGAGTTATATCCGAAACAATGTAACATCTTTAAAGAAATATTTAAAGAGGAATACAAAGCATTAACTAAAAAATAAAAGTATGAAAATGAGAAGTATATCCAATGATGAGTATGTCTTTGGATCTCCAGTAAGAGATGGTCCAAAGGAGGACGAAGTTAAAATTAAAAGGAGAAAATCTATAGCTAAGAAAATGATAAAAGAAGCAATAGATCACAATCCACCTTTTAAAGACTTCTTAGAAGCAAACCATTTATATGGTAAATATGTTAGTTCTGCGGTAAAATATTGTACAGAAATTAAAAACTCTTTTAGAGAAGATCTAAGTACTATAGCGTATGCTATTACGTATAGAAAGGATATTCGTAGAATAATCAATGAGACTCTAATTTGGAGTAAAACTAATCAAGGAACAAGTTTCTGGAGCAATGTATATAATATGGCAGAAAATATAGAATAAAAACTTTTTTAAAAATCAATTTTATAAACCATTAAAAATTTTCAAAATTATGGCAGCAGATTTCAATTTAGATGCAAAAATGCAAGAGCAAGAGAACAATCAAGGTAAAGTTAACACTTCCGCAGTAGACAAAGCAAAAGAGAATATTGCTGCAAAGAAGTTAGAACAAGAGACCCGTGAAGTTGAACGTCGTTTATCAAACGCAGAGTCTACAGAAGATCGAGCATTAAAAGAGCTTCGTATGGCTCGTAAAAAAGAAGAAGCTCAAAAAGCATTTTTGACAGCTGTATCTACAGCTAAAACAAAATTTGAGTCCGACGGAGATTATCGTGCATATGATAAAGCCGTTGAGGAAGCCGAAGAGAAGCGTGACAAAGCCGTCAGCGACGCTAAGCGTGCTATCTACGGTGAGGATTATTGGAGATATTAATCCAGTAATTTAACTCCGAAATCAGAGTTGGGAGTGTTCGAGAGGCCTCCCAATCTCTTTCCGTATATTTAGTTCTAGAAAGAGATTAATACCACGATTTAAATATTCGAATGAATAGTAGAATATGTTTACCTTGAAGTAACAAGGTACTCAAGAGCCTTGAGCCAGAGTGGAAAATTCTGAGCCACTGATCACGTGCCTGAGATCATTACTATCACTTGAAAAGTACGAGCATGTACTGCTGAATCGCTAGAACCTTGAGTCAAGACCTAGTGATAGGCTTACGTAAGTAAGTTAAGTATAGTAATGATATCAAATCACACATAGAATTAGAGCTATATGCCGAAGTTGATGCTTATAATCTTTTGATGATAAGATAAAACTTCAAATTCTGTAGATCTATCAAAGGCATTTTCTATAGTAGTAGAGAGCTACATGCCTAAGACCATTCTTTTTAAGAGATAAACATGTATTATAGGTAAGACATAAGTCGCATTGTACTCACTCTTAGAGAAATACACTCGCATAAAAAGAATTCTTACTATTACTATAGGTTTATAAGGTAAAGAGAGAGTGATCTCTCTTTATCTACACTTAATAATTTGGGGTTAAAAATTAAAAAGTATTTACGATATAAGAACTGTGTCGTATCTTATTAGGTTTATTAGAAACTATTAGGACGAGGGTTCGACTCCCTCCAGCTCCACGAGTTTCTGTATATCTTTCCTCACTATACCATTGCGTTTGAGTTAAAAAAGATATACTTTAAGGGGCTGCTTGGATTTGACTAGTAGTGAAAGGTAAAATAGGTTCAATTTAAAATTTAAATGGCAATACATTTGTCACTGATTACACTGCTCTAGGAGCAGCGTAAATCAACGTGCTAACTACGAAAGTGAGGGGGTCTAGTAGCTTAACTGGATAAAGCCCTGGATTTTACCGGGAGATTGTGGGTTCAAATCCCACCTAGATAACAATTTATTTAATTATTTTAAAAAGCTTATGGATGAGAAAATAGCTGAAAAAAGATTAGTATCATTTAATAAAGAATGTATACTAGCAGGACCACGACCAAGTGTCATTGGTTTCCTTAAAATGTTAATGAACTTAGGAGCAGATGTAACAAAAGCAACATCTGCAAAGAGTTTAATAACTAGTAAATCGAACATTGTATTACTACTTAAGAATGAAGGAAAAAGTAAGAAATTTCCTCAAATCACTGTATTAAGTAGGTCTTGGTGGGATTATTACCACAATCCCAAAAAGCATAGAAGTTCTTATAAAACATACAATATTCCAAAACAATGGAATAAAGTATATAATGAGATACTAAAACTTGAAAACATTCCATTCTTAATTCCTGAGTAATATGAGGCTAACATTTTGGATATACTTTGATAATCCCGGTGAAAAGGAGAAATTAAAGAAGATAATGGATGAACCATGTGATGATTTCGAAAAGAATCGTCTAATCCAAGAAGAGTTTGGAGTTGATTTGCTTACAGCAAGTCGAGTTATTGACACATATTATAAATCAATTAAGAAATGAAAGCAGGAGTATATATTGTTAAAGATTTATTCAGTGAACAGAAATACATTTTGTCTTTAAATGGTAAGGAACCATTTATAAGAATCACAAATAGTATTTCACTAAGTTTATTTGCTAATGGTCTTATTGAAAGAGATCATAAAATAGTTGAACAGATTTTGGAAGATCCTACTAAATTTGAATTTACTCTTCTATCTAAAGAAATTGAATCAAGTAAAATAGAAGAAAGAAACACAGAATCTAGTAGTATTCAATATACTGATGAACAATATGAAGAATTTATAAGTATAAAGAATATTCAACCAGATGGGAATCTAAATGAAATAGCTGTTACTGCAGATATCCAAGGTAAATTACATGTTTCTTGGGAGGATGCTCAAAAGTTATTCAATAAAGTAAATATTCGGTATATAAACGAAGATAAATGGAAAAAAATAGAGATAAAATCTTCGATCAACGAGGCGAACTCTGTAATACAATAAAAGATCTTTTCAAAAATATTAGTACACATGAAAAATTTTTACCAGTATTTAGAGAAGATGAAGGTTATTGTATGGATTGGGGAATAATTGGATCAGAATATGAAAAATATTTTGGTTGGATTAAAACTCCAGATGGGAAATTTTGTTCAGTATGTCCAGATAATATGGATTGGCGTACTTGGATTGAGATAAAAGCAAAAATTAAAGAATGGATTGCTTGGATATCTCAACGTCTTTTTCATCCTAATAAGATGATAGGGAGCAAACATACTACAGACTTAGTAAGACTAAGAATTGCTGTAGCAATGTTAGACAAAATAGAATTACCTAGAATATATTCTGATGAAATATTTGATAACTTAATTCAATGTTATTGGATACGTAAATATGTATATGATACATATTATTATAGATATATATTAGGTATTCCATTTTAGTTTAGAAATAAGGAAGTGTAATAAGATTTGCCTACTTTCAGACGAGATAGCTGTGTCGTCGCAGAGGGCGTTCTAAACAAAAGGATTCTAGGGGTTCGACTCCCCTAGTTTCCACTAACTAATGCTTGTTATATGAAAGAAGAAGAAAAAATCTTAATTGAACAAGCAAAACACGGTGATGATAAGGCTTTTAATCAGTTATATGAACGGTATCATAGACTGATAAGATATATTATCTTTGATATAGTTAAAGATGATGAACTTACTCAAGATCTATTGAGTAATACATTCATAAAAGCCTTTAGTAAACTCAGTTCTTATGTAAATCCTATTAGCTTCGAAGCGTGGCTTAAGACAATAGCAGTTAATACTACTATTGATCATATAAGAGCCACAAAGGATTTATGTAAGAACTTCAGCATAGATAATGAGACAAATACTATTCAATTAGAAGAGACAGCTCCAGATCCCGAGTCAGATATGATTAAAACGGAGAATATTGAACTTCTAAGAATAGCATTATCTCGCCTAAGATCTAAGTATCGAAATTTACTCGAGTTAAGATACTATCAAGGTCTTAGTTACGATCAACTGAGTGTTAAGCTTGGAATTCCTATCGGTACCGTGAAGTCCGATTTGAATAAGGCAAAACGTAGGTTGAGAGAAATTTTTCATAAACTTTCAAAAAATTAACAGAACATGACAACAATGACTTTCATTTCTATGATTGTTGCTTTAATTCTAGTGATTGTAGCAATCGCTAGAGTGCAAGGTAGCCCAAAGCTAGGTATCAATTTAATATTGACACTAGCATTTGCGATTGTTGTTGGATTTGGTATCCAGAGTAAGACTCGTAATATCGAGCCTAAAAAGGACCAAATAGAAAAGGTCTCTGTAGTAAACCACATGCCCATACAGGCTTTGCAAATCGTTGGAGTGACACCAATGATTACTGCAACAATTGAGTCTGTAAGTAAGGCTTATATGTGGTTTATTAGAGACCAAGGAGACCAACAACAAGGAGAAAATCTTCTAGTTCATACTAGAACCAGAGCGTCACCAGATCACGAGGATTCAAGTTAGCTTACTAACTATTTTCGGGATCATTACTATTTCTATCATTAGTTATTTTAATAATTTAAAACTGTAAAGGACAGTAAACAAATCAATTGAATCATGTCTAATAAGAAAAATAAAACAACTCAGCAAGCTCCTGTAAAGGATACTGAAGTAAAGGATAACAAGAGTGCAAAACAAACTCAAGTAAATAATCCACAAAAACCAAAGGAAGTAAAGAAGCCTGAGGTAGAAAAAGAGGAGAGAAAACAAACTCCACCACCTGTAGATCCCACTATAGAAACAGTTGCAACCGAAGAGGTTAAGCCGGAGCCAAAGGAAGAGATTCCTTCAAAAATCGACTTAAACAACATTAAGTTACAACCACATCAGAGAATGTCTGGCGATGGTTATGCTCGACTACTAGAAGTAGCTCAGCGTCATATAGCCGGAATGAAATCTGGTGAACCAGCAACGATTAAGATGGAGCAAGCCTTCACATATAATCTTGCTTGGGGTATGACTAAGGCTTCTATTCAAGCTCGTGAAGAGAAACTTGAATTAGGTCTTGCAGTTCCAAACGATGATGTCATTGTTCAAGATGTTATTAATACATTTAATAATATTGGTGTTACAATGTTGCCGCATCACGTATCTGAGGATGGTAAACAAATGACCTTAGCATTTAAGGACATTACTCCAGAAACAGAGAAAGAAGCTAAAGAGGAAATTAAACAAGAGAAAAAAGCTCCTGTAGTTCCTGAGCTAGATGCTGCTAAGTGGAAGGATGAGAATGATGCAAAGAATGGATTATCCTATATCTTATCACAGCAGAACTCCCCTTTTCCAAATCGTTTCAGCGAGGCATTGATGAAAGTACGATTATATCGACAGAATCAAGAACCAGACGAAGCAAAAAAGGAAACTTGGAACAAGATTGGATTAGGTGCATTATTCGAAGATGCTGTTACCCTGTTAGGTAATAAATCTACAGCATTAGTACGTGGTCTATGTCAGGGAACTGTTAGTTCTCTTATAGCAGATCATAATCCAATTTTCGCTCATTCGACTGTAAAATATAATCTTCCAGTTCTGAGTGAGGATGAAGTAGTTGATTTAATTAAAGCGTTTATTCGTGTTCGTAATGCGGATTCTAAACAGCCAATTGACGAAACTACAGCAGTTAAGAATGGAATCCTTGAGCCTACTCGAGATTTCTTCTTACAAGTACCGCAACTAAGTAAATTAGTTGTTAATACTGACGATCCTAAATCATATGAAGTAGGACTCGCTAAGAAGATCATGAACAAATTCTATGAAGCCTATAAGACCGAAGTTCCTATGGCAGATCCGAAGTTCATGCTCAATGCAACAAATAAAATGATCGAAATTCGTAATATGTACGTAGACAAGGATGCAGCCTTCGCTCTATATACAGAAAGCGAATATCCTAAGGAAACTCCGAAATCTGAGGAAACTGCAGATCCTAAGAAAGACGAGAAACCGGTGGAAGAGAAGAAGTAAATAACTATAAATCATTATCAAAATGAGTAAACATGGCAATTTACTTACATACGTGTCATTTGCTATTGTAGGTATATTATTATCCTATAATACGAACTTCTTTCAAGTAGAAGAGGTTCGGGCAGATCAAGTAAAACCACTTGACTTGCCCGCATTAAAGTTCGATCCTAAGAATAATTTATCCTTAGAGATTGATCTTAATAAAGGTGTTTCCAATGTAAAAAGCGATATGCCGATCGCTAACATTGATGTCACCATTAATCACCCCACGAAAATCGTGGAAAAGGTAGTAAAGAAACCAGTTAAAGAAAGGAAAGAATATGAAACAAAAACTGAATATCTGGAGAAAGTAGTAATGTTTACTCTACCTACTCCTCGCTTTCACGTACCAGATGTTCAGATTCCTAAAAGTGTAGAGAGATGAAAGCAAATAATAATACATTAGATAAATTAGCATTTGTAGGCTTAATTATCTTCTTTATAATGTGTTTACTTTTTGCATGGTGTATAACATAACAGTTAAAGATAAAAGCTGTCGGGTCAAACGACTCCTTACCCGTAGTAAGAAGAAGGAGAGTGGTATTGTAGCTGTACACTTAAAAAGCAATAAGACAGCGTATATTATGTTTGGACAAGTCTGATCAACGAATCGCATAATATAGACAAGGAAAACAGGATATGAGAATATGATAGCGCTAACACGCAATTCAAAAGGTAATATGATAACTTATTAATGAGTATATCCTTTTACTCTAGAAAAGTTAATAAGAAAATGGAATAGTGTAGATATCAATCCATTCTATAGATATTGAGAACCGTCTGGCGAATATACTAAGAGAAGACACTTCGATACGCTTACCGATAAAGTAGGGAAACGTAGAAGATAAACGATATATGGAGTCTGCTTCAGCAGCTATTAATAATTATAGGTGACAATGTAATTATTAAGTCTTAGAGTAAAGACAATAGTAAACTTCATTAGAAGTCCGTGGAGGAAACCAATCCTGAAATCAAGAAGGGACTTTAAACAGCAACCGCAACTATCACAAAGGGTGATAGAATTACTCAACAAAGAACTGACTAAGTTCCGGGTAGTGTCCAAAGCTACCTTACTGAATCCACTTTAATTAATTTGGATAGGTTAAATAAATTTGCTATCTCAGTGTTCACTACATTAGTGCTGAAACACCTATATGAAAGAATATAGGGGAAGTGTAGTTATGAAGGAGATTAGATATTTAATAGAGGGTGCTATAAGGTGCTACGAATCTAAAGAAAGTAGAATCAATTACTACAGCTTTTATTCTTAGAAGTAAAGGTCAACAGTTGGTGTTATTACTAAAGATTCATATGGCTGAGTGGCTATGATCCATACTGGGAAAGTAGAAATAAATTCGAGACTTATTTTCTATGGATACGTATGACAGATTATCCGGATTAGGTGCCAAACCTATACTTTATAGAACTATTAATATCAACGTGATTGTGTTTACTGCATGAGTTATATCACGATAATAAATGGAAACGCAGAGGTTTGGTGAAGCGTACCAAAACGTTAATCCAAGTTTTAGAACAACTCTTGGCAAGATTGTAATACAGTAACACTGTATGTATCTAAAACAGGTCTGACTTACCTAATACAAAGTTTTTGACGTCGGCTAACAGAGTCCGTCGGTTGATATCCGAGAAACCTGCAAAGTTTAGTATGCTTTCTTTAAAATATATAACGAAAGTAGGGCTTTTGTAAAGTCAATGGGCTAAGTTCAAGTCTATTAACGTAGAGCTACTGAATCCAAAGATTCACCACTGGCCCGAGAGTCATATTTCCTCTTAAACAAAGAATATTAGAGAGTATTAACATGTTTAACACCGTAGGGGCCAAAATCCCGAGTTAAAATAAAATTTGAGGAAGTCCTCGCTAGGAAAAGCCTATCATTTGTAGGATAAGGTAAACCATTTTCTGACTGCGCCCTCAACAAGCCAACCGTTATTGCTTCGTGCATGAATACTAGAGTATGATGATAAATCATATGATCGGTATAAAGCGTTTCATTGAAACTTATAAATCTTTAAGAGTGACTGAAAATGAACTAATACTTATAGACCTATTTATAAGTAAGAGTAAATGGAAAGTAGGTGAAAGTCCTCAATATTCGAGCTTGTAAAACAGAAAAATCCTCGAAAAGGTCATATGGGCAGTATACTGCATATGAAAGAATAGAGTGGCAACCACTTTAGGGTGAAAAGACTAGAAGTGTTGGGTTTGGTAACGTTCCTAAAACGACCGTATATGTGGAATATTCGATAAAGTAATCCTATGTGGTTTATTATATCTTATCAGTGTGTTTAAGCCAATTTAAGACACACATACTAATAATAGTATATTTGTATTGACAAAGATATAACGTTTGCTAGAGAAGCCTAGAAATGTATAAGAACAGTAGCATGTGCATATCCCTATCAATATACAGCGGTAGAAGATAGTAAAAAACGTATTGATCTTGTGACTTATTAATTAATGTCGTAAGATCTCATTAGTCTGATGTTGGGCAAGCGTAAGGGACAGTTAGTCATGACACGAACCTTCATTAGTTAATATGAAAAGTATAATTGGATAATTCTAGAGTAAGACTAGTTCCATAATGCACTAGATGAAAAAGTGTCATTTAAGAAGAGGAAGTATCTATTTAAATGTGTCTCTATGGAGTGCTAGAGTAATAGCAATAGCAGAATTACAGAGTGAAATAGAATCCAATAAGCTTATCAAGTATAAAGAATAATTTCAAGGAGTAGTCATTGAATTGACGTAGGCGATAAGATAACAGGCACCTGGGCAACAACATCCCCTATTTAGGAAATACTCCAGTAAAGAAGTTCTTTTTATTTTATTTGAGTTTATTAATCTTTAAAACAATTTAAAATGTTTCGTTGGTGGAATCAACCACGAAATCAAGGAGGAAACAAATTATGGATTATATGCGTATTAATGCCGCACAATGTGGCGCAACTCTGGGTAAATATATTTTAGTAGTAGAACGGAACCCAGTAGATACAAATTATTCAGAGGATAAGAAAAATGGTGCTTTGACTTTAAGTCGGCCTATTTATTTGTATTCAATTCGACCGATAGAGGTAACTTCAGTCGAGTTAGTAGAATCAATGAGTAACGAACGTAAAGTTCAGTTCAATAAAGATCCGAAATTACGGCTAGATATCGCCAACATTGACGACATTACTAAAGTTATTCCAGTACCATCAGCTTCTACTGTTAAAGCAGCGATTGAGAAGTATGAACGGTCTAACAAAGAAGAAATTACTATCTTTGTAGATTATGTTAAATTAGTACCGGAAGTTATGGCCCTTAACCGGGATGAGAAGAATGTACTTCAGAGCTTCCTGAATGCTCAGATGAAGTTCTGTGGAACTTTAGCCGAAGCAAATGAGCTTGAGGCTACAGCTTGTCGTACTCGGATGAAAGAGTTAGGTATTGACGTTAATATCTAATCGCTATGTCCGAACAAGGATTTACTATAAGTCCGTGGGCATTTAGAGATTTAACTTATATGTTTAGTGATCCTATTCTTGTAGATCAATTGCTACTTACAGATGAAAAGCAAGTAGCGAAATATAAGAAAATTAATAAAGATGGATCAATAACACTTGGTAAAACAAGTATTTCATGGTTAAATCGTCTATTTGGTGGAGAGTATGTACTTAATCCAGAGACAATTTGTCTTAGATTAATTAAGATAATAACCGGTATGGGTAGTGGTCGAAATGATGATGCATATAAAGATATGTGTGATCGTTTCTCAAATTATTATAAAGACGGAAATTATAGCTTGGCTATTTCCGCTATTTTTGTTGCGTATCGTTTTGTATTAGCTTCAGATATTAAAACAATGACTGAAGAGAACTCTACAGTTGAGAAAGGAGTTCCTAATCGGAAAAATGTTTTACTAAATGGAATACTAGTAAAAGACAATTCTGGTCAAGCTGTTGTGGTAGATTTTTCAAATCCATCACAAGTGTTATTCCGTCGTCCATAAAATAGAAAATCATAAGTAATAGCAATTATGTTTTGTGATGAATGATAGACAAATATTGCATATTACTCAAGATATTTCCTGGTAGAGAAAGAGATGAGTTAATTTCTCTACTATAACATGGGCGTAATACGGTATGTATAATAGCATACTAAGTGGGTTGGCTAGCCTCGAGAATAAGAAGAGGATGTCATTATCGATGATGAATACGCCCTCACAGGTAGTTGATAATTCAAGTATATAAATAGATGTTTAACAATTTAAAATCAATTTGTATATGAAAATTAAATCAACAGAAATTAAGGCAAAATTGGAGAAGTTAAATAAAGATATTACTAATAGCTGGATGATCATTCGAACAGAGAACTTAGTTGAGAATGGGTTCAAACGTCATTATGATATGAAAGCGCTGTTAGATGATATCAATAAGAAAGCTATAGATCGTATTCAGACAAAACTAGATCAGTTCTGTATAAATCTTGGCTTTAAATCACGTGACGATTTTCCGAAAGATAGTATTTATCCTATTATCTTTGAGTTATCAGAGAAGAATGAACAATTTGTTCAACTAGGTATTATTATCGAGAAGTCGACGATTAATCCTACCCTAAAGATGAAGAAGGGAAAGAAGAATCTTAAACAAAATGAGGAACTTACTCGTGATTACTTGAATAAACTTCGCAATAATCTTCAATTGGAGATTAATGGCCTAAAGAAGAAACTTGCTGACTTTAACGATATGGCTGAGTTAGATACTAGCAAAGCATATATGTATTTAGCAGCATAAAAAGAAAGATTTGTCGCTCCCTTTAAGTAGGAATAAGAGTTTGGCAAGTCGGGTTCGAATCCCGGACGAATCACAAGTCTCGAAAACTTATTTATTAACACTAAAATTATCAAAATTTATGAAAACTAAAGATATCAAATCTACAGAAAAAAAAATATCCTCTTTAGATAAAGTAAGAGCACTTAAAGAGAAAATTATTGCAAATGCAAATGCACTTGCTGACCGTATTCTTAGTAAAGCAATTGCTAAGGAAGAACAACAGAAAGCTTGGGAAACTAGAAAAGAAGAGCTTAAAGCAGAAGCCGCTAAAAAGCGTAAAGAGGCAGCTTTAAAGAAACGGGAAGAAAAAGCAAAGAAGCTTATCCAGATTCATACTAGTATTCCTACTAAGGACACTTCTAAAAAGCAAAAAGCTATCGATAAAGAGATCGAGAAAAAACATAATGAAAAAATGATTGCTATGGAAATAAAGTTTGAAGACTTTAATCCTAAGCAACAGAAACTTACTAAAGAAGAGCGAATTGAACGTAATAAAAAGCGTGCAATTAAGCTTATTCATCATAAGGAAATTAAGGATAAAATAAAACATACAACAAAAGAAGAGAGAGAAAAAGTAGCAGCAGAAGCTAGAAAAGCTGGTTATTTAGCCTATAAAGCAGAAATGCAAAGACAAGCTTCTGAAATTGCAGCAGATCCTAAAGCGTATCAAGCACGACAGGAGAAAAGAGCTAAATCAGAGCAAGAGCGTTTAAGTATGCTTGCTGAGAAACGTAAAGCTCGTATGGAGAAACTTCAACGAGTAGAACTTACTCAGAAACAAAAGACATTAAAAGATCTTGAGCATTTTAAACTGGCACAAGAACGTCGTAATAAAAAGAAACTTGAACGACGTCAAATGTACCTTTCTAAGGGTGGTATACAATTACCCAAAGTAAAGAACAAAGTGGAGATTCGACCTATTGTCGAACAACCAAAAAAACAAGATAGTAGTAAACATCGTTATATTGTGAGAACCCAATATATTGATCAACCATCTCTTACTGGAGATAGAGTTGGTGCTATTGTCTGTCTTCCAGATAAGTTAAAGGATATCGTAAAATATTCTTTCAACAAAATGATGGAAAAAGAATCTGATAAAGTGGTAGGATACTTTATTTATGATTCAGATAATCCTGAAGTATGTATCATGGAGATGGTTAACTCTAAATATCGAGAGATTGACGGAGTTACTATTACTCGTTTACAAAAACAGGATAAAACTGCAGCGTAAGCTGATATTCGTCTATGAAACAGGGGTGCGTCTGTTCAACGCACAATATAACACGTAAATAATCCGAAACTATAAGGGAAAAGTTGGTAGTCTATATAAGCGCTTATATAGGAACTTGGTTCGAATCCAAGACGTGTTACACAAATTATAGCTATGAAAATTAAAGACAAAACCTGTATAGTCTTTGATATTGAAGTTCTTAAGAACATATTTACTTGTACTTGTAAGAATACAGAAACAGGAGTAATTAAAGTATTTGAAATATCTTCTAGAAAAGTAGATATTCAAGATCTCCTTGATTACTTTACTCAGGATTGTTATTTTGTTGGTTATAATAATCATCACTATGATAATCCAGTATTGAATTATATCTTCTCATTATATAGAAAAAGATATTTTGAGTTTTTCAGTACAAGAGAAATAACAGAATCTATATTCAGAATGAGTCAAATTGTAATAGACAAAAACTCTAATTTTGAATTATGGAAAGAGTATAAATATACTAAGAATTTTCTATCAATTGACTTATTAACAATGTTGTTCTCTAAAGCATTACGTGTATCTTTAAAAGAGATGCAAGTAACCATGCAATACAAAAACGTAGAAGAATTTGTAGTCGATTGGAAACAAGATCTCCCAGAGAAGGATATGGATAGATTAATATCATATAATATTAATGATGTGGAATCTACTGAAGAACTTTTATATCGATGTGAAAAACTATTAGATATACGAGTAGAAACTGAAAGAGATTTTGGATTACCATGTTTAAGTCTGGATAGAGTAAATTTAGGAGATAAATTATTACAATTAAAGGTAATGCAAAAATCTGGTTTCACTAGAGATCAGTTAGAGAATATGAAATCTCCTATGGATCGTATAGATCTAGAAAAAGTTATTTTTCCTTTTATAAAGTTTAATACTCCAGTACTTCAGAAAGCATTGCAAGATATGAAAAATCAACACAATGTGTCTCCAGGTAGAAAAGGTTATATTAATACTTTTATATTTGGTGGAATGGAAGTAACTATTGGAGTCGGAGGTATACATGGTGACAATGGTTGCTGTTCAATTAAATGTAATGAAGATGAATTATTATTAGATTCTGATGTTAATTCACTATACCCAAGTTTAATTGCAGTATATGAACTATATCCACCCAAATTAAAATCCATTCTTAAAGAGGTATATCCTGAAATTATTCAGGAAAGACTAGAATTTAAGAGAACAAAACAAAAAAATAAAAATGAAACGTATAAGTATATGCTTAATGGAGTAACTGGGAAAATGCAACAAGAAGTATCTTGGTTATATGCACCATTTTCTATTATGCAAGTACGAATTAACGGTCAATTGCTACTTTTAATGCTTGCTGAGAGACTTTTAGATCTAGGATGTAAGTTATATCAGATTAATACTGATGGTATCTTATATAAGATAAAAAAGGACAAATATGATAAATTACAACAAGTACTAAAAGAATGGGAAGAGCTTACTAAGCTTACTCTAGAAACAGAACAGTTTACTTCATTTTATCAGTTAGCAATAAATGATTATTTTGGAGTAGAATCTGATGGAAATATTAAGAAGAAAGGATTCTTTCTGACTGATATTGAATTAGGAAGAGGATTACAACCTAAAATAATACCCGAAGCAATTATTAACTATTTTGTTTATAATACTCCAGTAGAAGATACAATTAAATCATGTAGAGATATACGTAAATTCTTACAAGCTGAGAAGACTGGTAAACAGTGGACAGTTGAGTATAATGAACAAATTCAACAGAGAACTAATCGATTTTACGTTAGTAATAGTGGATATTACTTATGGAAATGGAAATTAGATGAAACTGGAAAAAGATCATATCATAATATGCTAAAAGGTCATGGAGTAAAACTTCATAATCGATTATATTCTGATGAAGATCTTCAATGGAAATATTCTCAAGGAGAAACATTCCAGAGTATATATGATGTTGATTATCAATATTATATTACTCAATGTGTTAAAGTGATTGAACAGTTAAAACCTAGACAGTTAAGCTTGTTTAACTTTTAACAAAAATTGGCAGAAAATAACAAATCTTTGACAAGCTTTTAAAATTTTTAAGAGCATGATCATTGAACTAGATACAAGTCTATTAGAAATAATAGACAATATATCAATTAATCAGTTAGTATTTTTAAGTCTTGTATTAGATAAGAATCAAAAATCCCATCAAGGTATCACACCACTTATTCGCCTGGTCAGTGATAGTGAAATACAAGACTTAATCGACAGAAATCTAATTCAAAAGAAAGATGATAGTAAAAAGTTAGTGTATAAACCTACTAAGGAATTAGTAGATAAATTAACTCCTAAAGATATACTTTTTGAGCAATTTTATACATTATATCCAATAATGGTTAATAGACCAGATGGAACTAAAGGCTTTCTTAGAAGTAATGTTAAGAAGTGTAGAGAGTATTATAACAAATTGGTCAAAGGCAATCCCGATCTTCATAATAGGATCGTAACTGCTTTAAACTTTGAGCTTTCCGATAAAGCAATGACTGGTAAGCTTGGTTATATGAAAACTATGTGGAAATGGCTTACTTCACATGAATGGGAATTAATTGAAGAGCAAATGAATATTAACCAACCTGAAACTACTATGTTGTATGGAACAAAATTACGTTAATCCGCTACCGTTTAAACATATATCTACAGCTGCAAGTGAAGCTGTTACATATATACGAAGACGTAAGAACCATGAAATTGAACCACTTAAAAGTAGATGGAATAAATTCAATGAAATGTGTTGTGGTGGGATTGAACCTGGTTGTGTTTATACAATTGTAGGAGCATCAGGAACTGGTAAGTCTTCGTTTGTAAATACGCTCGAAACTGATTTAATTGAACTTAATTCTAACAAGGAATTGATCGTACTTTCTTTCTCATTTGAAATGCTTAGCCGTGCACAAGTAGGAAGAAAACTATCTAACAAGTTGCGTCAAACAACTACACAATTGTACTCAGCATCAGAAGATCTTTCTGATACTGAACTTAATTTAGTTGAGGAAACTGCAGAATCTCTTAAAAATTATCCTATATATTATGTGGATGATGCAGCTACAGTACAAAAGATAGACGATACAATTACATATTTTCAAAATACGATTGCTAAGGATAAATGGTTAATAGTTATTCTGGATCATACTTTATTAGTAAATAGTGATAACTATAAAGATGAAAGAATGATTATATCTGAACTTGAAAGAGTATTTATCAAAGCAAAGAAAGTTGGTATGACAAGTATCATACAATTATCTCAAATGAATCGTAATATAGAAAATATTGATAGAATTAATAATCCATCGAGTCACTATCCGATGCGAAGCGATTTATCATCATCTGACTCTGTATTTCAAGGCAGTGATGTTATAGCTGTTTTATCTCGACCTGAAACTTTAGGTATAATAGCATATGGTCCTCAACGACTACCTGTACAGAATAAAGTATATCTTCATTTTCTTAAAGTAAGAGAAGGAGAGTTAGCAATACTTGAATTTGAGAATGACCTGAAATATAACAACCTAATTGAATTATAGATAAGATTTTTTATTAATCTTGGTTAAATAAAGGCGAATTATGACATACAAATATAATACAGTAAACAATACGGCAAAAAGTAACACAAATCTTGACTATACGATCGATTTGAGTAAGTATTTTACGACAACTACTTCTTCTAAGAAGAATGATTATACAATTAGTATCTTGGATAAGATTAAATCTATCTTTCCGTGGGCTAATAAGAATGATAACAAGTATACAATTTTGACATTGGATAATGCTCCGTATGAGAATTATACAATTTTGGATATTACTCCGGAAGCATTGAATCTAGAATGGAATAAAGCAGCTTCTCGCTTGTTTGATTATATTTACTATACGGAGAATCCCTCCTATGATTTTAAGATTGGTGATATTCCGATTAAGATTCATGGTAATTATATCCAAGTAGGTTCTCGATTGATTCCGAAGTTTACAAATTCATCATTCTTTAATGATCTTCCTAAGAAGGATCGTATTATTCTTTACAATATCTCAATGAATATTAATTCATTAGAAATTGCAGCGTAACTTAACTTATAACAAATCTTTTCAGAATTTTTACAAAACTTTTCAAAAACTATATCAAATTCTTTCAAATTTTTCTGAGAAGTAGACAGACTAACATTATGATAGTATTACCTACTGAGAAAATTAAAGCAAAGGTGAGAAATCCAAGATTTCTTATCTTTTTTGGTAAGCCTGAAATTTGGGCCATAATATAGCAATATATTATGCAAATTCCTCGAATTGCTGGAACCTTTTATAATATTTTACGTTTTAAAAACAAAAAACGGATATTATAAAACAATCAGCAGCTAAGCTTTATGATAAAAGAAACTACTATAAATAAATATAAAACGTACATAGGTAAAACTATAGGATCTATAAAAATAGAAGATATAGATTTATCTAAACCTAATAGAATATACTTTATTGGAACTTGCACATCTTGTAATAGAAAAATTAAAGTAAGAAACGATGGATTATATCCTAATAGAATAGGATGTTCAAAATGTATGGGTAAATGGAGAAGTGAAAATTTTAAAAAGAAATATTCAAATTTATTACCTAAAGATATTCGTTATAAATATATTCATTTTAAATGTAACGCATTAAATAGAAACATTCCATTTAATCTAACTTTAGAGCAAGTTAATGATTTATGTTCTAAACCGTGTTTTTATTGTAATAAAGAACGCTGTTTAGGTATAGATAGGCTTGATAATTCTAAAGAATATTCTATAGATAACTGTGTACCTTGTTGTGGTTCTTGTAATAGAATGAAAATGGATTTAACTCTACCATTTTTTCTAGAACAAATTAAAAAAATATATTTAAATCATAAAGAAAGTTCAACGACTATCTCGAAAGAGAGTACATCTAAAGCGATTGTAGATGGAAGTGGGGAACATCTTTATTATAAAGATGGTGATATAGTCTATCCTACATAGTGATATGTAGCAGTTCATAAGAGAACGTATACAATGTAGCGAATTGTATAGAATACAAGAGAAATCTGGTAAAACAACATTAGCAGCTCATTTAGAAAATAATTTAATTATCGATCTAGAGGGTGGATCTGAATTTATTGATTGCTTAGCAGTACAAGCTAGAAATATTAATGATTTAGGTGAAATAGCTAATGCCATTAGACAAAAGAATAAAGAATGTAATGGATATTTCTACAAATATATCACGATCGATAACGCAACACGTTTGGAAGAAATTACGTTGTCATATGCTCTCACTTTATATAATCAAACTCCGATGGGGAAGAGTTATAAGGGAGACGTACGATTACTGCCGCAAGGCGGTGGCTGGTTTTATGTAAGACAAGCTGTACGTAAAGTATTAGATATGTTTAGAGAACTTTGCGAGAATTTTATCCTGATAGGTCATACTAAGGATAAACTTGTAAACAAAGATGGTGAAGAACTTTCAGAAATGGAATTAGACTTAGCTGGAAAGTTAAGTAATATAATATGTGGAGAAGCAGATGCTATCGCATATATTTCTAGAAAGAAGAACCAAACCATTGCATCCTTTAAAGGTGGGGAGAATATTACTATTGAAGCAAGAGCTCCACACCTAAGAGGTCAAAATATTGTTATCGCAGAAAGTGATGACGAAGGAAAAATCTCAGTATATTGGGATAAAATTTATTTGCCAGACCAAGAATAACCAAAACATAGAAGAAGATGATTTATAGTTCACAAAGAGCACAAGCTATCCAGAAAAAAGATATTGCATATTTAGCAGCTGGTATCCATGACAATGTAGTATTAGAATCAATTAGAGTAGATAAGTCTCTCAATGGTAATAATTTTATTGAGTTTAAATTCATTGCAAAAGATGGTAAATTTATGACTCATACAGAGTGGGAACCGTCTAAATCAGACAATATGTCCGATGAAGATTTGCAAAGAAAATGTGATAATCAGTTTGCAAGAATTGATCAAATTCTTGAGTGCTATTATCCAAATCCTGAAGATAGAGTCTTTAATGGTGAAAGCTTTAAGGAATTTATTACTTGGGTAGCTGAAAAGCTTAACAATGCAGATAAGTCTACATTACTTCGTATTAAAGTAGTATATAATAATAGTGGTTATACTACTCTACCGAAGTATGCAAAATATAGATTTATTGAACCGATGACGATTGTTGATAAAAATGAGTCTGTTATTGTCAAGTTGAATATTGATCAATTTGAGAAACCAGTAATTGCTGATTTTGAACAATCAAATCCAAATCCACTATTATCTAATAATTCATTTACCGTAGTAGATGGAACTTTAGATAACACAAACAATGATAATCCTAATGGATTACCATTTTAAAATATAATTCTATTCGTACGATAGAACGAAGACTTCTCACGCTTAGCATATTGATAAATACTTCAATAATAGCGCACCAAGAGAACCAGATCGTAGGCTGGCACTGACCACACAGGAGGTATTTTAAAGGTGGAGAAGAGTAAGCACATATATCTTCAAGTAGGCGGGCTGCTTTGCGGTCGGCGTACGGTGGGTGGAGGTAGAAGCAGATGTGTGAATGGACCTAATACAAATGCTAACTAGCATGTATTTAAATGGAGCGGTTCGAGTCCGCTACTCTTCACTTATAAATTTATATCATATGTATGACTCTAAAAGAATTAAAAAACAAGATAATCCTATTACTTTGGATTATATCTTATCAAAAGTCACAGAATATGATATTTATGCTAGATATCTAGGACAATTTAAAGTTGGATTTATTTATAATAGTCCATTCAGAAAGGATAAGAATCCTTCATTTGGAATATTCCGAAGTAAGAAGACTGGAAAATTACTATTTAAAGATCATGGTAATGGAGAATGCGGAGATGTAATTAAATTCGTAGAGTTATATACTGGTATAACTAATTATAATGATCTACTAAATCAAATAGTAAAGGATATGCAAATTACTAATAATACGGTATTGCATAGTAATAAAGAAGTAGAGAAATCTACTGAAACAGTTATCGGAGTAGTTAGACAAGACTGGACAGATATAGATAAACAATATTGGTCACAATTTGGAATTTCTCTAAAGACTTTAAAGAAATTTGGTGTAAGTAGTATAAAATATTATTTATGTGATGGTGTAGTAAAGGGAGTGTATAAGGAAAATAATCCTATGTATGCATATAAAGTATATGATAGATTCAAGATTTATAGACCTTTAGCAGATAAATATACTAAATGGCGTAATAATTTAACCCCATATGATATTCAGGGATATGAACAATTACCTAAAAAAGGTGATTTACTAATTATTACTAAATCTATGAAGGATGTTATGTGTTTATATGAAATGGGTTATACTGCGATATCACCAGCTTCAGAAAGCACATTTCTTACTCCAGATGTTATAGATGCACTTAAACTTCGATTTAAGCGTATTTTAATATGTTTTGATAGAGATGTTCCTGGAGTTAAAAATATGCGTAAGATAAGCCTTAAAACAGGTTTAAATGGCTTTCTAATTCATAAAAAATGGAAAGCTAAAGATACATCTGATGCGGTGAAACTAAATGGCTTTGAAGTAATTAAAAATTGGTTAAAAGAAACATTATGATATGGTTTACTTCAGATCTACATTTCTTTCACGACCGTATACTAGAATTTCATCCAAAACGAAAAGAGATATTTGGAAGTACTGTTGAAAAAGCTAAAGAAGCTATGATACAGTTATGGAATTCTAGAGTAAACAAGAAAGATACTGTATATATTTTAGGTGATCTTGCATTTGGTGAAGTAGAAGATAAAAGGAAACTATTTCAAAGACTAAATGGAAATAAAGTATTAATACTTGGTAATCATGATAAAGTACCAGATCATTTAAAATGCTATTTCAATCATATTACTCAGATCAAGAATATTAAATTTAAGAAATCTGTATATAATTTCTTACATAAAGATCTAGAAGTAATAATGTGTCATTTTCCGATGTTAAGTTGGGAACACAAAGATAAAGGATCTGTTATGATACACGGTCATTGTCATGGAAAAGTAGATAAAATAAATACAGATTCTAAAGAATTAAGAGTAGATGTAGGTATAGATGGAAATCTAGCTAATTATGATCTAATATCTTTAGAAAAACTTGCAAATCATCTTACAAAAATAGAAAAAGACAATGAACATGGAATGGTTAAATAGTACACCAGACTTAACATGGTTACAATTAATTCTGATTAGTTTTATTGGAAATCTTTGTGGAAGTTTACTTTGTACATATATTGATCGTTATGAAGCAAAGAAAAACAAAAAGAAAGAAAACGACAAATCAGAAAGTTAAAAATGCCACACCAAATATATATGATGGTATTGAATTTAAAAGTAAACTTGAAACATATGTTTATAAACAATTAAAGGCTCATAATCTCAAAGCAGAATATGAGCCTATTAAATTTGAATTAATACCAGCATTTACATTTTGTGGTAAGAAGATTCGAGCAATGACTTATACTCCAGATTTTGTTGGAGATAATTTTATCATAGAGGCTAAAGGAAGACCTAACGATGTATGGCCATATAAATGGAAATGGTTTATGTGGTCATTATTAAATAAAGGATTAGCTGAGAAGTATAAGTTATTTGTAGTACATAATCATAAAGAGACAGATGAATGTATTAGACGAATTCAAGAACTATAAAAGAAAGTTCATACAGATATCTCATCGAACTGCAATATTAATGCACATCTTTGAGAAATCTGATGATGATTTTGAGGATATAATTCTAAGTGATCACGAAGAATATTATAAACAAAATCATAATATAAACATATACAAAGAAGCTGCAGATCAGTTTTTTAAACAATTTGAAGAACATGAAAATCTCTACTTTGTAGAATGTTTAAGAGATAAATGCAATGAAATGTTAAAAGAGCACGAAGATAGAGTACAAAAATTAAAACTAAATGAAAGTAACAGCAATTAGTGATTTACATGGTAACCTTATTGATATAGAACCATGTGATCTGTTATTAATATGTGGTGATATATCTCCATTAGATATTCAAAGAGATTATATCCAAATGACAAAATGGATATTTAATGAATTTCGAGAATGGATAATGAAGATAGATTGTTCTACTGTTATACTTACTCCAGGTAATCATGACTTTTGGTTTGAGAAAATGATTAATCAATCAAACACTTATCTATTTAACAAGTTAACTATATTGATTGACGGAGAGGAAAAAGTATATAACAGTACTGATGATAAATGGTATAAAATCTATGGAACACCTTGGTGTAAACAATGTGGACCATGGGCGTTTATGGCTAATCATGCTGAATTAGCTAAGAAATACGAAAAAATACCAAAAGATTTAGATATATTGATAACTCACGAAGCGTCTAATCTTGCAGAAGTAGGAACTACACACGATAATGGAACTGAAATCCAATATTGTTGTGCTGCATTAACTGATGAAATTAGACGAAAGAAACCAAAGTATGCATTATGTGGACACGTTCATACTGGAAATCATAATATTACAGCATGTCCTATATATGATTATGTATTTCAAGAGGAAACAGAATGGACTAATGTACGTGTAGCAAACGTAAGCATACTTGATGAATCTTATTCGATTTATTTTAAGCCAACAACATTTGAACTATAACTTAAAAATTTACGATTATGAAGAATTACGAATTAGTTAATTTACAATTAGACGAGCAAAATATGAATAACGATATAATGTCTCAAACTGAACAAGATATTTATTTTGAAGCAGATGAACTTAATGACATTGCATTCGTTAATGAGTTAATGGAAGCAGATCGTTTAAGTAAATTAGAAGAGTAATTATGGACATAAGTATACCTTATTACGAAGATAACACTCGTATAAGTAATAGTAATATCGGATGGTTCCTAAAAAAGGGACCCCGATATCTAAAGGATATGCTAGATGGAAAAATTGAAGGATTAAAAGCAAGTTTCTTAGATAAAGGAACTATGATTCATGAATATATTCTTCAACCAGAAGAATTCTGGAATGATTATATTATTTTAGATTTTGCAGTACCTAAAGTAAAACAACAAAAAGATCTTCTAGAATTTTATTCTACTGCAAGATTAACCGATCCTTTTGCTACTGAAGAAGATATATTATTAATGAGTTATAATGCAGCTTATAGTAATAATAAATCTATCGATAAAAGAATTCAAGAAGCAAGAGAACTAGTAGAATTATATAAAAACTACATTGAATACTTTAGAAATAAAGATAGTAAGAAAGTTATTTCTTTTGCTGATTTGGCTCTTCTAAAGACCATAAAGCAAAATATGCAAGAGCATAAAAAAGCAAATGAGATTTTATTTGCTTATCCAAAAACGTTTGAAGTTCATAATGAATTTCATATAAATTGGGAATTTCCAAATGCTTCTAAGTTAGGAGACTTCCCTTGTAAATCTTTACTCGATAGAGTAATGATTGATCATACAAATAAGAAAGTAATACTCGTTGATATTAAAACTACAGCTGATGTATACAATTTCAGACATTCTATAGAAGAATTTGACTATTGTAGACAATTAGCTTATTACTGGTTTGCAATTTATTGGTATTTTAAAAATGAATTAAAACTAGATTTAGAAGAATATACACGAGAAACATATATAATAGCTGTTCAAAGTCATGACGGTTATGAAGTAAAGGTTTTTAATATTGAAAATCAATACATTGAAGCCAAAGTATGTGTTATTGAAGATGCTATTAAACGCATAGCTTGGCACAAAGATAATGACTTATGGGATCATATAAAAGAATATTATGAAGGAGATGGAGCAGAACTACTATGATTATTAATAAATATACAAAACATAGTATATTTTCACTTCCTCAAATATTTTATGATACCTTTACAAAATATGATTTGAAAAATAGTGAATTTGTAAATATGTACACAAGTGATATGAATAATCCACTACTTTCAAATCATATTTTTTTAGTATTTCATAATACTAAAGCTTACTTAATAGAGAGATTAAAGAAACATAGACTATATTATTGTGATTATACTTTAACAATAGATAGAATTAATTATAGAGTATTTGCCTTTAATAAGGCTTATTCAATTCATTCCATAGTAAACAAGATAGATCTTGGTTTATATGAACGCTTAGGATATCAAGCTAAATTACAAATATTAAACTTTTGGAATATTAGTGTTGATAGTAAAGTTCATGAATACCTATTTAATCCTCTTGCAAAAGTAACAAAACCGGTAGGTGAAAGTATATCACTACAAGATTTAAAATATAGAAAAGCCCCAACAGCAAAAACTGAAGGGGCTTTATTGTAATGGCCGTTAAAATTTTTGTGGCTTTAAAAGTTAAATATTGAAATCATATTATCGTAATACTCCATTTTTGATCTTGGATCTTGTGCTTCCCATATACTTCTTAAAGGAGTGGCCTTAATTAAGGATCGTTGGAATCGGTTCATACCCTTGTATGGACCTTTTTTTATCTCCTGTGTAGGATCATTCAACATCATTGTAGTTAAGTCACCCCAATATTGTAAAGTAGACCATGCAGCAGTAGGAGTATTAAGTAAGTTAATTACTTCAATAGGTAATATGTTACCACGTGTCTCTAATGAAGCTCTTAGAGTAAGATACGCTGCTTCTTGTTTCCACCAATTACGTTTGTCATCATCTGCCATCGCTCTTACTAAAGAAGAAATGATCATAAAACCTACTGTGGAAAATAAAACTTCATAAGTAACTCTTTTAAGACATCCTTTTTCGAAATCGTCCAATTCATCATAATGATTTTGATATAGTTCCTTTAATTGATCTATTTTATTCTGATTAAAGTAATGTCTATATACATATTTAACTGCAGCTGGTACTTGAGCTTCGCTCCACATGCCTGTAGAATAGTTAAATTGACGTTTAGTTAAGAACTTAGTTTGTAAGTTAACCAAAATAAAGTTACGGAAGATAAGTAATAATTGTCCAATTACAGTTGCATGTAATTTACTTCTATCCAAGTCTGTTAATTGCGTGTCAATTCTGGTACCTACTTGTTTTGCCGTATTTCTAACTTTGTTTATAGTAGCTTCATCGAGAGATTTAGCGTACTCTGGTTTTATTACTAGTTTGTTGTTTTTAACTTCAAATGCATCATAAAAAGTTACACTTAGAGTATTCCATTTGGCATTGCCTTCCTTTTTACTCTTAAATCTTCTTAGGAATTCGTTTTTATTTAAGAATTTACCAGATTCAGGATCATATTTATAGTATAGACCAATTGCCAATGCCATTTTACCTTTTGTTACATAATCCGACATTTCATGTCCAAAATACCAGAAGTGTTGATTTAATGCTCTTAAAAATCTAGATTGATTAAGTTTACTAAAGGTTTGAGCATTTTCTCTTACTACACCTAAATACTCCATATAACATAGAACCTTGTCTTTGTTGTTTGAATGACCTATGTTCTTTATTGCATTCGCATATGACGGTATGATTAATTTTGTTGCTTGTGCAAGTTCCTTATTTCCAAAGTATATACCAGAGATTGCTTCGAGTCTATTTTGTATTTTGTTTGTAATAAGACCAGTAAGAATCACATTCATATTTTGAGCTATGCCTTGTATTCTAGTGTATGCAGCTAAATTAGCAGCTAACTTACCAACACTTACTGTCACATGTTTGCCTTTTGGTAAAGGAACATCTAATTCTAATGCATTCTTTTCCATACCATATACCAATTGATCTAGTACAGATTTTAATTTATCATATGTCTTACTTTCCAAACCTTGTATTCTACCACCCTTCTTATCGGTAAAATCTGTACGACTAACAAAATCAAGAGCTACTTCTAATTCTGGGGCAATTTCACTCATTTGTTCATAATTTTCTGCCATTTTGTAATAAGCAATGACAGATCCTACTATATCGTTTGTTAAAGCGTCTGGATTTGATAACATCTTAATATACCTAGTAGGTATAAGTTTAACAAGTGACCCATCTGATCGTTTAGCATTTTCCAACATATATGCATTATCATCATCCTTTACAGTGTAAGTATCTTCTATTGCATACGCTAACCCCTTTAAAATATTGTTCTTACTTCGGATTTGTGTCCATGCCCCACCTTCTATTTGTGGTAGTCTATATTTATTTTCATACTTTAAGAATTGAATCTTAGAATTTGATAATTCCATTACATCAACAAGTTTATCATAAAGCTTCTTTAAGTTTGAATCAGAAGTTATTTTACGATAATTTGCACTGTTGTCATACAATTCAGGATTTGGAATTCTTGTTTCTCCACGATCTGCATATTTAGTAAATCTTTTATCGTAGAAAGGTGATTCTTTATCGATTTCAGACCAGGATCTGTTAGGTACTTTGCGCATGTATTTAGATCTTAACTCTTTCTTCGGAACTAATTTCTTCCAAAAGGAAGCTGGTACAAGATTTCCTTCATAGTCATATCTAGCATTTATAGAAACCCACGCATTATATTCAGCTTGACCTAATTTTTCAACTCTTTCTAATTCTTCATAGAATCTAGGGTTTACTTCCCATTCAGCTATGTCCATTACTTTGGATTTCTTTGATTTATCACGAGTTTTCAAACTTTCCTCAGAAATCAATTCATCATAAGTATTAATCCACGACTTTACTTGGTCAGGCATGCTATCAACATCTACTTTACCATCTTCTCTGGTGTAAAGTCTTAACATGTTCTTTCTAGCCGTTTCATATAGTATTTGATCATCAGATTTATTTGTGTTTGATGAAAGAGTTTTAATATCGTCCCAGAATTCTTCAATTATTTGATCAACTGTATTGCGTTGTTCCCACTTAGCAAATTTCTCTGGACTTAAATTCTTCTTTGCCTTTTGTAGAGCTTTATTAAACTTTTCCATATTTGGAGTATAATGTAATTTCTCTCTTAATTTTTCATTATACTCTCTCATTTCTATTGCTATTTCTTTATCTAATCCAACTTTTACTGAACCATCTGGATAATATGGATTAGCTAAATTTCTACGTCTAGTTTCTAACTCTTGTAATTTTAGATAATCTTCATCGGATAAATCTTCTCTGTGGTAATCTCCGTTCTTATCAACGGTAGTACTTAACAATAGGTTTATTTCCATATTTATGGAATCTCTACGAGATCTTGCTTCTTCACTAAGACTGTTAGTTAGCTCGTAATACTCTGGAGTAAACTTACGAATAGTATGCTTAGCTTCCCAAGCATTATTTGCTTTATTCCATTTCTTTAGTTGCTCTGGATTTAATAAACCAGGTACTTCAGCAATATCTTTATCTCCAAATCCTAACTTTTCGGCTAACTTTTTTTGATGTTCCAAGTAATCTTGATAGTGTTGACCGTAATTTAAGTCTCTTGTTATAAAGCCTGTTTTATGACCATCTTTATTTTTTTCATGCATATAAGCTAACTTAGATTTATCTACATGTGATAGTATTTCTACAAGCTCTTTACCTACTTCTAGTTCTTTTTCAGCAACGTTATTTTTAGTATTAACTATCTTGTTAAGAATTATACGTACTAACTCACTATTAGAATATTGTGTATTACCTGCCCACTGATCCCATAGATTTATATCCACATCACCTTCATCTAATATTTTTTTAAGATGATCTATAGTAAATGAACCGGCTTTGGTTGCTTCTCTAATAAAATTATCTTTAGCAACAATGTCTGCTAAATTGTTATAGTTTCTTACTAATTCATAGTAGTCACCTACAGTCCTTTTTAAGTTTTGTTTTGTATCTTCAACTAATTGAGGATCATTTAAATAGTCAAACGTAGATTCATCATCCAACATGTTTTGTATATTAGTAGCAATGTTACCATAAAAGCCAATATAACCCTTTTTTATCACATCAAGTTCAGCAGAAGTTACATTTAATGGGTTATCATATTTTTGGTTCTCCTTTACTTTGGCTTGTAAAGCTTTTATTTCATTTAATGCAGATATTATATCACTTGCCATGTAATCTACAAATTCAAAAGTAGCTTGGTCATTCTCTAATTGATTTAATTTGAACTCTAATGCTCTTAATTCATCTACTTTCTTACTGTCACTATATTTTGCATATTGGATGTCTTTTATTCTTCGCTTAATAGATTCCATTAACTTATCATAGACTTTGTTTACAGCTTCCGGAATCTTAGCAACTTTTTGATTGTGTATTTCTTTACCAAAGAAATAAGAGTTATCCAATATGTGACCAGATAAAAACGCTTTTGTGATTTCGTTTAAAGTGTCTTGTTTTTCATTAAATAACCCTTTTACCCAATTGAAGAATCTATTATACCATTTTAAAGCTTTAACAGAGTTTTCACCAATAGCTTGTACTAAGGATTCTTCACTACCAAATTGTTTTATACCTCTTTGCACAATAGGGGCGTTTCTAAACCAAGCAATATAATGGTGAGCATATTCATGAGGTAATGTGTCTTGATTTTCTAACAACGTGTTTAGTAAGACTCTACCAGCCATGTACCCTTCTACTTGAGCTTGACCCCTAAGATTAGGATCTGCTAATGCAGCTATTTCAATATTGGGATACAGTTCTTGCAATAATAAAGCTAATTCCTTATTTCTACCAGTAGCTTTTTGAGTGGCAGCTTTCTGATTATAAATATTATTATCCTGAGTAGAGAATGTACCTTGATTATCTATTGATTTAATTTGATTAGGTTCTTTAGCAATTATCTCGTAGTTTTCTTTTATTGTCTTTCCAGAACTAATATTTGGAATAACTCCATCATATTTGTTTATATCTTCAACATTATCATTCCATTTTTTATTGATGTCATAATCTAATTCCTCTTTTGATTTTGTTTGAAGTTGTGTTTGCAGATCTTTAAGTTTATCTTTGTATCTCTCTAATTCTTCCTTATGCATTTTATTTAGAAGTGATCCTTCTTCTCTGTAATGTTTATATTCTGGATCATTTCCGTATAACTGTTCTTCAATACCTTCTATAAGGAATTTAGTTACTTCAATATCTTTTTGAATTGTTTCTTTTAAAGTAATAGGTTTTGCTTTTTCTCTGCCAAATGCATTTATCATTTTAAACTTTTCATTTGGTACCGGATTCTTAATACTAAGAAATACAGGCATTAAGATGTTTCCATACATTTCAGAAGAACTTTTTTTTGGTGAAAAGTAAAACCCTAATCCCCAATCACCAGGATCGGTTGCTCCTCTCCAACTCTTAGAAAAAGCATCAAAATTTTCTGTAGTTCCATGCCACACCAAAAGTGGCTCACCATTCTCATCTACTACTTTGGATACATTGGTTTTATCTTCAGATTGCCAGTCCCCAAACCATTCTTTAAAGCTCTTAGAATAAGTTCTAGCCTTAGCTTGAATAGCAGCTACTCTATCACCATTATAATGCTCTAAAAGGTCTGAAAAGAGCTTAGATGGCTCCCCATTGGGAGCCTTATCTAAACCATAACCATTATTTTCTGATAATACATAATATGCAGCATCTTCATTACCAAATATCTTTGTATATTCCTTGAGTAAAGCTGCAACCTCTTTATTTTTAACATTTAAACACTGCATAATTATTCACATTCTTTTCTACGTTGTTTACCATTTGCTGTTAACTCATCAATTGAATCCTGCAAAGATGCATTTATTGCTTGTTCTTCTGTAGCTGGTTCAAATTCTATATCGTCTAATAAATCTTCTTCGGCTATTTCATTTCGCATAGAAACTTTCTTCTTATTCTCTGCTTCTGAATTTATTATAACAAAATTTTTAGCACGTGACACAGCTACATATCTCAACTCGTTTCTTAATTGCATTACATCTTTACCATAACCAAACGTATCAATTTCATTGGAGAGTATTAAAACTTTACTGTACGTACTACCTTGTGATTTCCAAACAGTTTGTGCGTACCCATAATCAATTGCTTTTCTAATTTTTAACCTGCCTTGGTTATCTTCCAAATTCTTGGTAATATTCAGTTCATTGTCAACATTATACGCCATTTGAACTAAATCTCTATATTTAGATATTTGCCCATTTTGTTTAGCTTCTTTAGCCATTTTCCACAATCTATCTTTATATTCTACTACTTCAAATAGCTTAGAATCTGGTTCATTTTTGTCAATTACAGTAAGTTGAAAGTCATCCATAATAGTACCACCAGTCGGTCTAATTGATAAATTGAATGCTTTAAATTCTATATCCCCTTTATCGGTTTTGAATTTAATGTTGGTATCCTTTACACTTTGAACTATATAATCTCCAGAGTTTATTAGTCTATAAGATCCATCGGGTTTTCTGAGTTTGTTTGAATACCCCATTATAATATCACCTTTTACAAATGGTTTAGCAAATTTTCCATATCTCAAAGATCTAATCTTTGAATTATATGTAGATGCTGCAGCATTTGTAGCAGTCAATACTCTAAAATGTAAAGGATCAGCATTGAACTCTTCAGAAGTAACAATCTGTTTCAGGTTTTTATCTATAATTGCATCATCCGAAGTGTACAATACTCCTTGACCTTTATCATTTATATCAGTTTGGTAACTCAATCCTTCACCTCGTCTAAGTTTGGTGGCTTCTTTTAAAATAGGATTATCACCAGTTCTTTCTACTTTGGTTAAAGTTATTTGAGGTACTCCATCAGATGTAAATACTTTAGAAATATGATCTGATTTTACAGGTCTTAATTGTGCAGAATCCCCAACATATATCACACTAACACCATCTTTAGCTACGATTTTCTGAATGTATTCATACAAACCGTCTTGCACCATTGAAGCTTCATCAATAATAATTAATTGACCTGGTTCATATTTCACTTGATTCTTAGCTCTAAACTCTAGTTCTCTTAAATCCAATGATTCACGTTCCATTGCTTCATCTGTATCTGGAGTAAACCCAAATAGAGCAGAAAGCGTATATACATTAGCATTAGGATTGTTTTGTTTAGTTATAACATTTGCTCTATGAATAGGAGCAGTATATACAATGTTGCCTCTACCAATTCTGTGATCTAACCACTTACTAAATATACCAATAATAGTAGATTTACCTGTACCAGCATAACCAGATAAAGTAATTTCAGTTCCATAGTCTTCAATGAACTTCTCTAGTTCATATAAAGCTGATTTCTGTTGATCATTTAATGAGAATGGTAAATTGATCTTAAACCCGTCATTAAATGTAAATACATACTCTTCTTCTACTTTCTTAGCCTCTTCGGATGCTTTTGGTAAATCCTTTGCAAGTAAAGCAGCTTCATCAGTAAAACCAAATTGATTAGCATAATCTAGGAATTCCTTAGTAGTATCAGTAATTGCTGGTTGTTTGATGTTTGATCGGTTCCTTAATAACTCTCTTACTTCCATCAAAATTTTTGGGAATTCTGTACCCCATTTACCTTTATCTTGAGTATGAGTAAGAGTTGCATCACCTGTGGATAATAATTTATTTAAAGCTTCTGGATTTTGACTGAAAGATTCTAACAATAAATCTCTCATAACATCACTGGATGCTTTATCCCAAGAAACTGTATTTAAATCTTTAATTTTTCTACCAATAGATCTTGCTTGACTACCTGAAGCAATTTCTAGTTGTTTTCTAATGTCTTCTTTTTCATCATCTGACATAGAAGAAAATACTAATTTTTGAGCTTGAAATGCACCTTCTACTGTTTGAAAATTACCACCAATACGTATAGAAGATTCTGATTTATCACCAGATATAGTAAAAGGTCTAACTGCAAAGTTGCTTAAATCTGCATTTTCACCAGTACCAGCATATATATTAATTGTTTCTGAAGATTGTTCAGATGCAAATAAATCTTGTTGAATTGGAGAACTAAAAGCATTTCTAATAGTATCTCTTACTTGAGAATCAAATTCCGGAGATACTTTAGAACCACGATTACCTGCTACATTTAATGTACCAATATTGTTATCTACCAACCATTGTGCTAATTCTTGACTAGTAGGGTTTAATAAAAATGGTTTATTGTGTTGTTTAGCAAATCTTTGTGTAGCAATTCTACCAGCACTATCTTCATCTGTACTAAAGTACACCGTACCATCAGAATTCAATACATTTTGTTCTGTTCTAGGTAAATAAAATTCTCTGCCTTTTCTACCTGCTTGTAATTCTGGAGATATTTCAGTTACTCCGAAATCTTTTAAAGATTCATCACGACCGTTTTCAGTATAATATCCTGGAGTAGTTGTTCCACCTGTTTCTAGCCCAAGTTCTTTACCAACTTCTAAACCTAAACGATCTATACCAGTTTGACCACCGGAAATTATCTTTGTAGTAGGTACTGTATGTGTACCTTGTGATTTACTATACTCAAAGTTATCCAAATACTGTTGATATGCTGCTTCTGCATCAGCTTCACCTTTTTGAGTTTGATAGTCTTTAACCCATTCTTGATAAGATAATGGTTCAGTTGCTTGTTGAGTTTTAACTGTTTGCTGTATATTAGCAAGCATATCTGTATTAAATTCACCAGCTTGATTAAATGCCTTTGCTTGTAAACTAGCTTTTACCGGAGTAAGATCAGTAACCCAAGTTATTTGTTCTTCTGGCATAATTTCATAACCCTTTGGTACAACATTATTGTACTTTAAAACTGATTTACTACGACCATTTTCTATTAATACATTACCTCTATATGCAATTCCCTTTTTATTAATTAATCGATATACTGGAGCTTCATCTTCATTAATACCTATATATTCATATAAGAATGTTGTTCTAGGATCATTGTTTCTATCTAATTTTACTTTTTTAAATGGTGGAAATATAGGTTGACCATTTTGATTGAATGAAATTATAGATTGAGACTTTTTATCATATATGATGCCAGGAATTTGTACTTCTACTCCTTTCTTGTTTACTACAGTAAAACCACTATCTTCGTGAGGTAATGCCCTGTATACAGGTCTACCTTCTTCTTCAATAGTTTCTCTACTAGAATCTAATACATAATAATCAATAGTAGGAACTACGTGGTCATTCCACCACAAGTCTTTTATTACTTGAAATACTTTAATATCTTTAACTGCATCATCAGGATTTCGTTCTAAATCTCTAATGTAATCAAAATAACCTATTTCCTCTCTGATTGAATTAGGTACATATCTAAAGATATTATTCTTACCAAATGCATCACCAGAAGTATAGAAAGCATACAATGCAAGATCTTTTGCAAAATCTCTTATTTCCTGATAATCACTATCCCACAATTCCTCCCAAGCTCTAATGATCTCATTTTCTAAGTTATTATCACCACTCTTGTTTGGTTTGTAAGCAATAAAATCAGGACCATTTAATTCAGTGGTATCCTCCTTTGGTCTACTAAAGATGTTATTAATAAGTACATTTTCAAATGAACCATCACTACTTAATAAATCTGGATATTTACCACTTCTTACATCAGATTTAATTTTATCTAATCTCTTAGAAATACTATTTGGACCACCTAGCAAACTACTAAGCTTTATTCCATTTTCAGCTAAATACTTGTTAAAGAAACCAGCTTTATATGTAGCTTCCATACTTCTGGTAATATTGTTGATATATGTATCATCACTAATTGCATAACCTTTAGTATAGAACTCTATTAATGTTCTTAAGTTTTCAAATTCCGGAGTAAGTCTAATCATTGTATTTTGGAAGGCAATTCTAGGGAATATCAATGCATCTTGCATTTTCTTACCTAAGAATGTATTTGAAAATACTTTTATAGGATCTTCAAACACTTGCTGTTCTACCATGAATTGTTTCCACTTATCCAAGAATGCACTTTGTAAACCAAAATTATTACCAAAGCGCTTAGTATCAATTTGAGATAATGTAGTTAATTCAGACAAAGATCTTGAGAACGGATTAAGTTCTTGATAAGTCTTCATAATAAGCAACTGATTGTAGTACCAATCAAATGTTTCTTCTTTTTTCAATTGCTTCTTTAAGTAATTGACATCGAACATCTTTTCTCTTTGTTTAACACCTACACCTTTATCATTCAAAAAGTCTAAAAGCTGATCATATTTACCTTTAGATAAAGATTTTGCTTTCTCAAAATATGTATTCCAAATAGTTCTATATGCTAGACTTTCAGGATTTTTGTTTTGTGTATCTACATTATAAAAGCCAGAGTATTTGTCATATTCTATTGCAAAGTCTTTTAATATCTGTTGAGGCAAGAAATAAAATGTACTTTCGCCTTTACCAGATCTAATCAAGAAGTTAGTCATATTAAATGTTAACTTCCTTACATTCAATCGAATGATGTATGGATCTTTTGCAACGTCCACATGAGCATTGATTAATGCTGATAACCAGTCAAGGATATTGATCTTATTTCTATCATTACTCTGGATACCGTACAAATTACTTATACCATAGTCTCTTAAAATTTTATTTGGTTTAAATCTTAATTTGACCAATTGAGTAAGAACTTGATGAGCATTTGCTAATGCAAATGGACCAATACCAAATTTACCACCATTCAATTCCGCTTTAGTTCTACTCTGGAATGCTGGAGTGGCATAATACAGTTGGGATTTGCTTGTACGTTTACCTTGCCCAGTTATTGTATCTACTTCTTTAAGAATAGTATCTTTTAAGTAATCGGTTACTGTATCTAGTGGTTGTCTAGCTTCTGCGAAGTTCAATGGGTTAGAAATAACTGATATATACATATCAAGAAGCATATTTTCATTTGCTTCCTTTGAATTAGCTTCAAAATCAGTTTTACCATTATATCTTTCGTAGACTTTACGAACTATGGTTTCATCATCTAAGCCAGCTTCTCTGAGTCTGTTAGTGTAATCTTCTTTGGTCTCAAATTTGATTCTATTACCATTCTTATCATAATTGTACCTAGCAACAAATAACTTATCAATATCAAACGATCTACTTTTACTTTCATAAAAGACTAGACTATATCTTCACCTTACGGTGCTCCCCATTTCGCCTTTCGGCTACACAGCGTGTGTACGCTGACTCAAATCATATTGAATTTTGTGTGCCATCGAAGGAACCTGTTCTACATATGGTTTTACTATGTTTATAAATTTTATTCCTTCTTTTGTTCCACAACACAAAGAGTAACTATCTTTTTTTCTACCTTCGTGAAACATATAAAATTCAATATTCCAAACATCTTTAAAATAATCTATTATTATTTGTAATTCTTCTTTTGGTAAACAAGTTGCAATTTTTATATAAAACCCATGAATTTTACCATTGGTTTTTCTATAGTTTATATGACCATCATCCATATACCAAATTGCAATTCCTCTAGCATCAAGTCTATTTAATAGTTTTCTATTTCCTAGTTTTTTATAAGGTTTATAAAAAACTCTTCTTAAGACTTTTATAAAAGGTATGATACTTAATTGAGTATAATATACTTTTTTATTAATATTAAAACCTCTTGCACTAATGTATTCTTTCAAACCATTGTTTCTAAGTCCCGCATCTTTGAGTTGTTTTATTTTCCATTCAAGATAATCACGTTGTTCTTCACAATGACTCAATTTAAATACATTGTTGTTGCTTATTGTTCCATCACCAAGTAAAAGAGCGATTAACAAATTTCTAGATTCTTTTGTTATTTTTGTTTTCATATTTGCTATCCATTTAGGAAGCTTCAGTTGAGTATTAGTCGTTGAACCTTCCGATTAGTTATATAGATAACGATCGGCTTGGCTGCTGGTTGCCCAATCCTTTGGATTTTTACTACGCTTAGTACCTCAGGCTCTAAGGGGTTTCCAGCAATTAAAGGAGTTTTTTAGATTATACTGGTTCGAACAATGATGTGTCTATCCGAACCAGTAAGAGATGTAAATTCATCAGGTAATGTGATAGTATCACCAATTTGCTCAGGATACAAATCTACTACTTTAAGAGCTGCAGTTGACGCTTGACCTTGAGCAGGGATACGATAACCCATTGCAAGAGCTTTAGAATTCGGACCAACAATATCATGATCTATCAACCACTTTTTAGCTTCACTGAAAGTCTTTTTATCGTAATCAGGAATTATGTGTTTCAATAAGTTGATTGAAATAACACAATCCATAGTACCATCGGTATTTGCGAATCTTAACTTTCTTTCATTTTGTACATCTGAAGTTACAGCAATTCTATTGTACAATATCGAAGACATTTGAATAAACATACCACCAGGTAAGTTGGTATCAACAATTGATTTATTCAACATTGATATAAGACCGCTTTCTATCCAAGAGTTATCAGATAAACCAGAAATTGGTGCAACAGTTTCACCATTCTCAACATCCAAACCATTAATAACATTGTCATTCATGTTTGAACTTAGAGCTTTGCGTTGCATAATTTCAGCAAATCTTTGTACACTTACTTGAGGTTTATCTGGAGTAATACCGAAATCTCTTTCTATCTCTCTCCTACCGGCTTCAGTAATGGCATTATGAGCACCGTTAAAATTATTAATTAACTCATCACCATTATATACTTTACCATCTGGTGTAGTATATTTCCATGCACTTCTGATGTTACCCATGGCAGCTTTTTGTGCTTGAGATACAAACATTTGTCTTTCTGCATGGTGAGGATCAGTAATTAACTGGCGTCTAAAGTTAGTTAAAGACTGTTTGTGAGTAGGCATTGACATCAGACTGTCCATGTCTATTTCTTTATTAGTCTTATCTTTATAGATTCTTGATTTAACTTCTTTAGCCCTTTGTCCTACTTTTACTGCGGAATCAAAAGCAAGCATATGGATATTACGTGATTGCATAACTTCCAATACTTTACCCATGTCCCCAGTAGAGAAGATACGATGTACAGGGAACATTGCCATCTTATCAAATACTGGTATATCTCTTTTAGCATCTACATCATAGTGATCACCAAAATACATGAATTTCAAAGGCTTCAATGTAACAGCTAATGCTTCGGCATATGTATCCACATCTGCTTCAAGATCTGCATTTGGATCATTAAGTAAATCAAATGCTTTTGCTACTTGTGGTGTCCATCCATCTACTCTACGTACTAGTTCTTTGTAAAACTCTGGAGATATTAGTACTGTGGCATCAGTTTGATTTACTTTACCTTTTGGATTAAGATAACCATCAAATTTATTTCTTACTATAAGATTAGCTGCATCTTCTACATCCTGAGGTAAAGCTTCAGAACTATCATAAGTTTTAATTGCTTCATCTAATGTCATGTCATGCATTTCCTGAAGTAAGCGTATAGCCGCAGATCTTTTAGCATACTCTGCAATTTGATCAGCTTGTCTACTTACGATAACATTATCTGATAGTGTACCTACGTTCACTTCAGTGAGATCTGCCATTGGATTTCCTTCTTCGTAGTCTATTCTTGGAGTAACACCAGTGGATAATACCTCACGTAAACGTTTAATTTTATCTACAGGATTTTTGTAGTAGGCTGGATCTTTTATAAAAAGTTTCTCAAATTCAATTACTGAAGAAATGGTATTGGCAAAATAATTACCAATCATTTCAGCAGCACCAAGATTTTCGCTATAATTAGAAACTGTTGCAGATTTTTTATAATGTGATGATGCTTCTTCTAATGCCTTCTGTGGTAATGCTAAACTCGTTACACTAGCTATTTTATTACCATCCCATTTAATTATACCTAATTCTTGTGCATAATTTAACTCATCTTTAAATGCATCCCATAGGTAGTTATTCATCAGATTTGCTTTCTCAGCATTACTGAACTTATTCCAATTATTTCTTATTTGAGAAATAATAGAAGTTCCATATTCATTACCACCAAGATCTTCTGCTAGGTCTAATGCTTCATTAAAGTTTGAAAAATCTTTTTCAAATTCAATACCATTTAATGTAGGTCTTTCTTTCAATTTAAAGAATCCGTTGAAGTATCTGAATCTATAACCGTTTCTGTTTCCAGTATCATAGTTCTTTATTTTTTGTTCTTCAGTTAAATTCTTCTCATTCTTGTAATTAAATTCAATGGTATCTAATTCAGTTTCAAAGTAATTAATAAATCTTTTAAGAATTTGAGCATCGAATTTTATTTCACCATTACTTACGTCAAATGGATTTTTAAAGTTGTTTATTGCAGTACCATATAATGTATTATATGTTTGAGAATCACCCATAGTAGGTAAGATAATTCTACCTGCTCTAGTGAATGTCATCTTAGCAATATAGTCTTCAAGAGGGGATATTTCTGTGTACTTACGTCCTTTATCTGCACTACCTTGTTCTTTAAAATAAACAAGAGTTTCAAATCCTATTTTACCTTTAGCATCTGCATTATTATATAAATTTGTTAACAATACAGAACCCTTGAAGTAATTAGGATTGGTATTATTACCAGTATTGTATAATACTTTGGTAAGTGCTTCTACTGTTGCTGGGTCATTATCTAATCTTTGAACCATATCAGACAAATAATTGTGTTCTGATATAGGATACAACAATTTACCATCAGTAGATAATACTGATAATTCATCAGAAGAAGGGTGTAACATAGCATATGTCTCAGCAAGTCTTCCTAAGAATTTAGAGTCAGCATAATATTTTGTAATACTTCTATTATATTGACCAGGAACTACGCCACTTTCTTGAATTTTTGCCAAGTCCTTTACTTTGGAATTAAAGAAGAAGTATATACTCTTGTTGGATCTATCTGATAACATTGAAACTAATGCTTCAGTAGGATCTGAATTGTAATATTCCTTAGTAAGGAAGGAGTTTAATGATTCTAAATCAATTTCTACTCCAACTTTATTAAGTAAATCAACTATCTTATTCTTAATAGTAATTAACTTCTCTGGTACATACTCTTTATAAGTTTGACCATTTACTAGTTTCTTGTTAGGTGTAGTTTTGTATTTTTCTACAATCTTTATTATTTTATTGAATTCATTGTTGATTTCTCTAGCTACGAATTCTTCAGACTCGCTAACTTTTGCTTTAAATAAGTTATCAGAAGTATCTAATACACCACTGTTTGTTATTAAATTGTAATTCCAACCCTCTAATATATTTTTAGATACTTTATTTGCATTCTCATCTTTAACATACAAGTTAGTTTGTTCATTACCGTTTTCATCTTCAACTTTTTCTGATAAAATACCAACTAACTTGTGTCTAGCTTTACGGAATGTGTTTCTAAACTGAGTTTGTAAATTCTCTCTTGCTATTTTTTGAACTTCGTCCTCTTGAATACCTTTCTTTTGTACATATTCATTTGTAATCTTGTATAACTCATTATACAAAGTTTTAAATAATGGTGTTACTTTAGCAAGTTTTGCACTCTTGTCCATCATCCCTTTGAATGTGTTTTCAGAGTGGATCTCATTAATAATAGTATTCCAAGATTTATCAAAATCTACCATTAGAGGTAAGCCTGTAACAGGACTCTTTATTACAGCAACACCCTGTACTTGGGTTACAGTGCCATCAGGATTTGTTTTTTGTTTCATTACAAATTCTGTTCTAGGCATTGTCGCAATGAAAATTTTTATAGATGCAAGAGCATTATCTTTAACTGAAACAGACAGTTGTTCTTGAATGTAGTTAGCCATTTGATCTCCTACGCTATTACCAACTGCTTTTTCATCAATTTCTGCATCAATGTTTTCTTGTTTATCTACTGCTCTTATTTGATACTCATTTAATTTATTTATGATTTCAGGTTTAAATACAGTATCGAACGTATTGTAGATTTCATCTCTAACTTCTCCTTGTTCCTTAGTAATAGTTCCTTTTTCAACTAATTTGGCTGTTATATCTGGTTTTAATGCAGCTTTTAACACTCCATAATTAAGATTTTGCAAATCATCACGTAGTCTTGTGTTATTTAATGTAAATAAAGCACCTACAAGTGAATTTACAGTTTCTTTGAATTGTGTGTTAGTAATGTTTTTAAATTTGTGATTTCTTATTTTAAATGGAGCACCTGCACCTTTATATGCAGCAAGAAATTCATTTACAGCAGCCGAATCTTGTTTGGATCTATTGTAATAACCAGAATCGATTCTATTAAAAATATTATCAATACTAGTATCGGTTCTCCAAACCCATTTACTTATGAAATTCTTAATAGCTTTCCAAGCTCTTTTAAGAAGATTTAATTCAGGATCTACTTTATTCAGCATATACTGCCTAAAGTCTTCTGCTAAAGCTTCTTCTACTTGTTTATCACTTCCAACAAAACCAGTTCTATTTCTATAGAATTCATAAATTTTCTTTCTTTCCTTTGGAGAAATAGTTAATAATGATACTCTATGGAATGCTTCATGATACAATGTACCACGTTCTGCACCTTTCCACAGTATGGTAGAATCTTTTCTGACAAGACCCATAGCATATTCATTACCACCAAGTGCAATAGCATCTTCAACGATATGTAAAGAATCTTCTGGTAATCCTAATTTATTTCTAAACCATTGAATTTCCTCTGGAGTTACTACTTCTGATATGTTACCTGTAACTTTACGAGTAGGTATATCAAAATCTTCATCAATACCCAGGCTCAAAGGATCTATTTCTCCATCATTAGTTATTTCATCTATATAAGAATCATCTTGAGTAGTGGCTTCAGAAGTTGTAACATCTTTAGTAATATCTGCCTGTGGTTCTGGGATACTAGGAATATTTGGCAATGAACTAGCTTTATTTTCAGCAGCTTCTTTTATTTCAGTATTGTTGATCTTTCTTGGTACTTTCTGAATGTCTTCAGCATATGCGAAAGAATCTTTGAACAGTTGATCATCTAAATCACTTTTTATTATACCAGCTTTTTCTAATACTCCCATAGTATAAACTGGAGTAGAAGAAATGAAGTCATCCTTAGTAAAGGATACGCCTGGAATAATATCAAGTGAGTCAATAGAATTATGATTAAAATAATCATATATTGAAGGTAATGCCTCTTTTACTGGTCTAAAGAAATTTTTTCTAGCTACACGCCAATGGAATCCCATTAATGCTTCAGCTATGTCTTTTTTATCCTGAGTAGATAAGTTACCAATATTGAATGTTTTTTCACCAATTACCAAATTACTTTTATCATCAATATATAACTGCTTTTCTTTTAACCAATCAAATGTTTTATCTGCAGTAGTTACTTTAGTAGAATCTCCAAATCTAACCATGAAATCAATTAATTCTCCAGCAATGATTCCTGTATCTCCATATTCAGAATTAGGATTAGCACCATAATTAATTAACAAATTGGCTAAGAATTCAGCTTGTTTTCTATCAAATCTTTGAAGAGTTAATTGTAACGGTAGCATTTGATTTGATAAAGTATTGGATTTTGGTGGGTAAATAAACAATTGTCCACTACCCCCTTTACCTGGCAACATTTCACCATTGGCTCCTATTATATCGGAATCTTTTACAATACCATCACTTATACCAAATGTTACATTTTCTGGAGTAATATCAGTAATTTCTGTTGGTATCTGTAAGCCTTTTACTTCGTGTATTGGTCTGAATACAGCTCTACCATCTTTTCTAACAACATTAGGTATTCCTTTAGTTCTAACTATTGTGCTAGGTACTACAGCTTCATCATTTGTTGCAGACTCTATTGTAGAAATTACTGCATTTCTAAATCTACGTAAATCTGCTATAGATAAATCATTAGCATTATTAATAAGATTAATATCCTCTTCTGTAAGCCTTTCTTTAGGTATGCTAGCTAATTTTGCTGCTAAGAAAGTTCTAGCTCCAGAAGGAGTTTTCAAAGCCATTGCATAATCGCCAGTGCCATGATGAATTAACATTATTATAGATGCAGAATCATATGTACTAGGATCATTTTCTTTATATGGTTTATGCCCCTTTTCTGTATAATCTTTATTTATAACAAACTCACAGAAACTATCATTAAAAAAGTTTGGATCTTTTATTCTCTCTGCTAATTCCTTGCCTGGCTTGGCACCAGGATAAATAGGCGTTGTAGCATCAGGATTAAAGAACAGTGTATGAGATACTTTATCTTGTACCATTTCTTCAATTTCTAAAGATTCATCCAAATCTCTAGTCTCAGAGTCCATATCTGCTCTTTTGTTCATTTTAGATTCTGTAGCAATCTTCTTACGGGCCCATTTTACTTGAGATTCTTCAGTTACTTCAGGATTAGAAGTTTCATAAGTTTCAGATACTTTTTTATCATCCTCGTCTGAAACAGCTTCAGAATTTGCAAGATCTATCAGAGCTTTTTCATCAGCTCGCTCAAATTCTATTTCATCCTCTTCGTCTTCTTGAGTTTCAACAACTGGTTTAGGCTCAGGTTTAGGTTTCCTCTCAGTATCTTCTTGTTTTTTTTCTTTTACTTTGGCTAAGGTTTCTTCAAACTCCTTACTTAACTCTTCTAATCCTTTAGTAGGAGATTCTTCATCTTCTTTTACTTCCTTCTCTGCTACTGGTATTTTAGTATCAATGTCAGAAGTAGCCCTGTCATCCATAATAGGAGTTTTTGGAGACGTTGCCTTTTCTTGCTCTACTTCAGTAGCTACTTGATTATCTACTTGAGTTTCGTTGTTAGTAATAGGTTGTTGATCATCACTTTGATTAGCTGCTTCTCTAGACATTTCTTTTGCAGATTCTGCTTCAACAACATCCTTTGCATTTTCTTCTACTATCTTTGATGACTCATCTGAATTGTTTATATAATTATCAATTCTTTCTTTTATCTTTTTACCTATCTTCTTTTTTGATTCATTAGAAGCGTTGTTGAAGTTTATAAGTTTACCATCTTCCAAAGTATTACCGAATATTTCATTCATCTTATGCTCAGCTACCAAAAGGTCATGATTTGCAATCATTGTGTTGACATAACTATCAATACCTTTGTTAACCAAATTTGGAGTGGCTATGAAGTTTGAACTGAATCTAGTACCTTCTGATAATTGATTTAGTTTAGCATCTATGTCTTTTAATATATTAGGTATTTCTTTTGAAATAGATTTACCAACAGCATTTGACTCATTCGTTATACCAAACTTTTGTTGATTTTCTTCTGGCTTAGATTCGAGTGCTGTTTTTAATTGTTCTAATGCTTGCTTTTGAATGTTTAACTTAGTTAATGCAACAGCAGTAAGCTTTTCTTCTGGAGAATAATGGTTTAACATTTGATCATTTTCCAGAGTAGTATAGAAATTATTATCTGCTTCTTGTGCCTGATTAGCATTGTCAAGTGCTTCTTGTGCATCTATTGTAGCCAAGTGTTGCAATCCAATTAAAGTATTATATTCAGTAGTCCCAGGATTGTAACCAATAGTCTTACCAATATTTTGGTTTACTTTGGATTTAGATAAACTGAAAATGTTATTTGCAGTAGCTATTTCATCATTTAAATCTTGTTCAGTAATACCTTCTGGCAAATTATACTTATAATTTTCAAGTACATCAAGTACATTTTGTTGATAATTCAACTTTTTATTTGCCATTTCAGAGTATGACATAGCTTTGATCATTGCATCTTTTTTACCAATGTGATCTGCAACTACGTCTCTTACAAAAGAATTGGCAGTCATATCTTTGTAAGTTTTCAATCCAGAATGATAAGCAATCGTAGGTCCCCCCATGTATAAACCTAATGCAAAACCACCTTTTACATCATTCCAAAATTGTGGATCATTTGCTAATTCAGATTCAGTATCTATTCCAGACAATATTTTTGCAGTACGATAATTTGCATCAGCTAAACCCATCAAAGATTGAAAAATGCTGCTAGACTTTCCATCATATTTACCTGAAATATAATCATAATCAAACACATCTTGATTAGCTTCTTCAAATGCTTCTCCAGTAGCAGAAAAACCTAGTCTACCTAAAGCTTTAGCAGCTTGCAGACTAGCATTTTTTACTGGGGAATTGTATGCAAGCCTGGCATTAAATCCGGTATAAGCGTCTATAAGTTTGTTATATTTACTTGCTGCAGCTTCGCTTAATTTCGTACCTGTTTTTAATAATGGGTTTAAAGCAGTTTTAATTGGAGCTGTTATTATTTTACCCATAGCTTTGCCAAGAGGTGCAAATACTAAGGCAGATTGAGCAACATCCATAGCAGATAATGCCATGTTGTTATCATAAACTCTTTCTAATCCATCTTTTAAGGATCTTTTGGCATTTGCTAGAGTTGCATCATTTATGTTTATCTCTCCAGATATAACTCTATCTATTATCTCATCATCAGAGATCTTAGAAACATCTATATTTGGGTCTTGTTGTTTTAACTGGTTTCTACCAATTTCAGCATATTGTTTAATGTCAATACCTTGTTCCTTTAAACTATCTTCAATTCTAGATCTATACGCACCATATACTTGAGCTAGAGACTCTCTATGTCTACTGTATATATTACCAGCAACACTAGCTGCAGTAGCTGCAATTGCACTACCCCACCCAATTAAATTAGATGCAACACCAATTCCAGGGACAGCGTTCAATGCTCCAGTAGTAGCATAATGTCTACCTAACCATAAAGCTCCAGTAGCTAAAGCATCTGCAATATAACCATTAACAGTTGCCATAGAAGAACCTGTTAAACCTGGACCAGCGTATAAGAAATAATCTGGGGAATACCAAGGTTTATCTTGAGCTCTTTGTTCCTTTATTCTAAATTCAGAAGACGGTGTATAATTTTCAGATCTTTCTCGTAAGTTAGAGTATATATTATTTATTTCTTCATTTACTTTAGATCTTTCTTCTTCCCACGATTTTCTAGAATTACTTAGATATTCAATTCTCGCATCAATGTTATCACCTTCTTTTTCACCATATTTAGACAAGATGCTATCGTATTGCTCTTGTCTATCTGCTAATGTTCTTTGGAGTTGAGAGTATTCAGATATTGCATTTTTGTATTCTTCAGAATTCTCATCCAAAGTAGGAATAGTATTTTCAAGATTTTTAAGCTTTTGCTTATCACTAAGAAAATTCAATTCATAATCAATATCATCTAATACGGGGTTTATATCTTTAGCTAGTTTAGCTCTTTCCGACATTAGATTGATTTGATCTCTACTGTTCATAAAAGTGGTCCATGCATCTTTTAAGTAGCTCTTATCTTTAAGAGTTTCCTCTGGATTTTCTTTGCCCAATAGATACATTTCTTCATAATCATCAATTGGAGTTTGTTCCAATTCACGATCATACCCTGTTTTAATTTTTGTTAAAGGGGAATGCTGTGCATTTACTTGCCGTATAGCGGCAGTAGTGGCATTGGTTTTAGAGGGAATTAAACCAGCATTGTATTTGTCTAATATAGATGTTTCCATATATTATTGTAACAGATTAAGCATAGTTTGATAAAGTTCGATATCAGAAGAATATGATTCGTTATATGAACTATCATATAAATCATTTTGTAGTTTAGACCCACCATGTTCTTTATTGACTTCTTGATCAAAAGTCATTCTTGTCATACCATGTGGATCAATTGGTTCCATTGCATCAAATGTAAAGTATTCTCCAGTAAGAGCTGCACCACCTCTGGTATCAGAGTGACCCCACGCATCTTCCACACTTTCACCTTTTATTGGCTTAACACTTAAACCAACTTCAGATGTTAAACCCATAGTTTTATTAACCATTTCTTTAAAACTGTCAACATCATAGTTAGCATTTCTTATAGACTGAATAGGTATCTTAACACTAACCCTTTGAAATAATTGTGGTTGGCCATTGGATTCACCTACCATTATTTTATTTCTAGGCACTTTTATAACGTCCTGGAATACTCCAGATTTTAAATCTTCTGCAAAGTTTCTATTAAGTCTTGAATTGTCCTGAACAGTGTATTTCATAGAAGGAACCTTCATTACTTTGTTTACAAAGTCTGTGGACAATATTAACCCATTAGTATCTGGAATAGTAAATCCATTAGTTATAGCATCATTACTGTTAATTTCTACTTCTTTAGAAGATTTTATTTTATTGTAACGGTTCATAACTAATCCTGAAGTAGGATAAGTAAGTTCGTTCAACACCCTGGACGCAGTATCATAGTACAGTGGTAACTTTTCTTGTTTTACTCCAACAGCTGGGAATATATCAGATTGTTTAGCAAACATATCCCTAACATCCTCTGCATAAGCATTTGCCATAGCTTCATTACTGTAGTTCTTTGATGCAGATTCTTGGTATGCCTTATACATAGTGTTGTATTCTTCTGGAGTAATAGCACCTAATTCTAGAGCATTAGCAGCGTCTGTCAAAGTCTGTATCATAGATGCTAGACCTTCTATAAATGATCTTGTTCTAGTTAGATTTGGATTATTTTGCATTTGACGCTTTTCTTGAACTACTGCGTCATTATACAATTTAGTATAAGCATCTGGATAATCAGTTGGTTGTTCACCATTTTTTCCTTTTCGTGTAGCTGCAACTCTTAAAGCTTGTTGTTCTTTCAAAGCTTGCATTGCATATGGGTCTACTGTAATATTATTTCTAATGTATTCTTGATTATCTATATATGCTCTTTCCATAAAAGCATTTGCAGCATCTTCAGCGGTTGCTCCAGGGTTCTGTTTTAAGTACACTTGCATATGCATTTGAGCCTCAGGAGTAGATAGTATACCACTTTTATTTTCATCCAATATTTTTTTAATTTGATCCCCAGTTACACCAGTATGAATAAAACCGTTGGATCTACCCAAATAGCTATCTTTAAGATTATTTACATATTTATCTGTAAGATCTTTTATTGATTGATAACCTAGTGGAGATACATCATTATAAATACCTGAAGTAAGTGTGTTATAACCAGTAAAATCAACATCGTGCCACAAGGGATTATATTTACCTTCTAGCATTAGACGTTGATTTACTTTTTGTCTCTCTCTTAAACCTTCAGCACTTTGACGAAGCATACTTAATTTAGCTCTGTCTACATTGTTTATTGCTGAATATATCTTAGATCTACCTTCTGCAGTTTTTATCATGTCTAAGTTTTTAGACAATTCTTCAGCCACAGGCAAAGCTCTACCATAAGTTTCATCATAGTATGCTTTTGTGTCAGCAGCGGATGGAGATTGAAATTCAGCCCATTTGTCCAAAGCTGTTGAATAATCTTTTAATGCTTGATCTACGTTTTCTTTTGCCTGCTTCCCAAGTGTATACAATTGTTCAAATGGAATTGGAACGTATGTATTTATGAACTCTGCTTGTGCAGGATTATCATATCTATTTACCATATTAAACTCTATTTCTAGTTCTTGTTAATAAATTATCCACTTGTTCTTTAGTAAATCCTTGACTTAAGAAATCAGCTAAGAATGGTAGTGTCATTTGATCCCTATTGTATTGATTTTGCATTTGTCTATTTACTTGAGACCATTTACCAAGTTGACTAGTTGCAGTTGCTCCAAAGTTTCTAGCAGCAGCTCTGTTTCTAGCATTAAGATCGTTGTACATATTTTCACTTTGTACAAATTGTTGTCCTAAATTATTAAGAGTATTTGCGTATTCTCCTAAGTAAGCATTGTCAGCATTTTGTTTAGTGGCGTACATGTTTGCATTAGAAGCATACTCATCAACAGCGGCTTGAGTTCTTGCTGCTAAATTAGCACCAGTATTAGCATTAATATTTGCTAAGTTATAATTTGAAATGGCCCTTGATCTACTGTTAGCTAATCTTGCAGGTTCAATATTCATTCTACGTCTAGCCATTGTACTTCTAACTGCACCAGCATATGGATTTAATACTAATGGTTCTTCTTCTGGTCCTCTTAATGATTGTAAAGTATTATACACTGTAGGAGCCAATGATAACCAATCTGGTGAATAACCACTTTTTGGTTTACCAAGTGCACGTTTCTTAGTAGCTTCATCTGCAGACGTTGGTATATTTACTGGAGTAACAATATCCTCCCAATCTATTGCCATACTAGTGTTTACTAGTGGTATTGCTGGTTCAGATAATCTTTGAGTAGTAGTTTTAGTAATGTTAGGTTTGGTTGTCTGTTTGGTGGTTACAGAACCAGTAGTACTAGGGGTTTTTGTAACTTGTTTATTCGATGCATTTGTGTACGTGTTTGTTAAAGTTGGTTCAGATTCAATCGGTAAAAGAGGTATATCAACAGCGATTGGTTCATCGTTTGCATATGTGATTGCATCTACTTGTTGTGGTGTAGCTACGGTAGTTTGTAATGGTGCAAACCATGTTCCAGTTGTAGGAGAACCCATTTGTAATGCAGTATTATGTGCAGCATTACGGTTGTATCTTACTGGTTTAACATCATAAATACCAGCTCTACCTTTAGTAACAGTAGCATCAGGATCACTTATATCTTTTGCATCTCTGGTAAACAATCTATCCAGTACGTTAAGATCAGGTAAATTGACATCTTCTACATTCCAAATGCCCCAACGTAACTTTCTATTATTGGTACCGTCCTCATATGCAGGTATTCCTTTTACTTTGGGCTTAACACCATTTGCAGCTTTAACGGCTTCTTGTTCTGCTAACAATTTATTATAAGCTTTGTTAGCATTTATTTTATTTAATCTGTTTGTATTTTCAGCAAATATATCTTTGCCTTTGCTAGGTTTTGTCATTTTAGATAATATTTGTCCTTCCTTAGCAAATGTACGATTTGTACCTGGTCTTTTAATCTTGTCAGATAATACAGATTCTAAAGTAGATGCATCCACTAGATGATTATCTGTGCCAGGTTGTGTGTTTGGAACCTGAACAATATTACCAGAGTCATCTCTGACCACTTCGTTATTGTCCAAGTACGCTAAGTCTGGGAGTATTCCACCATTCTCAAATGTATATGCAAGATCATTATTATCCCAATATTCCCCTTCAGTTTCAGCTGCAGCATTCATACCTATTTTGGTCTTGTTGAGGGTTTCCTTTCTGCGTCGTAATGCTTGCATTTGCTTTTTGCGTTTAATTGAACCAATAAGTCCACTTACCAATCCTAATCCACCACCAACAGCGGCGCCAATAGGACCACCTACAGTGAGACCAGCACCGGCTAACGAAGCTGCACTGCCAATAGTACTACCTGCAACATCACCTGTTGAACCTTCTTCTGATAAACCAGAAATGGCAGAGCCAAATACATTAGCTCCACCAAGGTAGTTTGACAACTGATCCATGCCAAACGCATATGCTGGTATAGTCTTTTTATTGTTTTTCTTTTTCATATTATATCATTGAGTATCTATAAGCTGTGCTAATATATGGTACTTTAAATTCATTACCACCATTACAATCATACTTATAATTACAGATAAGATATTTTCCTTTCATCCTATCTTTGTATGATTTGTTAGCCAGTTGTTCTACTTCATTAAGCTTCAAAGAATTACGAGGGATTGCAAATTTATAAGTATCCTCTCTGTAATCAATATCTTCACTAGTCAATGTTTCACTAGTTTGTCTTTTTGTAGTAAATAATATCAAATCAAAGTTAGTATCCGTAGTAAAATTACCACTATATTCAACATTATCAAATGTTTTGGTTTGTGGATAATCTTTGTTAACTACAAATTCTATTTCAGATACCTTTGCTTTGTCAGAATCTAAATCAGCTTGTTCACCACCATTATATTTAAACAGTTTCAATGATTTAAATAAATATAGTTTATCACTAAACTCTGCGTAATAGTCTGGATTATAGTTATAGAATGAAGTAAATACTCCTAATTGTTCATTAAATGCTAATGTTTTATCTCCTAGAGTAAACAGAACTTCATTATATTTCTTATCATAAACTGCAATAGGATCTTTTTTAAATAAGTCTTTATTCTTATTCAAATAAGATTGAACCCCTTTTAATTTAGATACTGTTTGTAATTGACCATTAAACCCACATATCTCATTACGTTTACTATCATACCAGTATACAGTACTATCTGATTGAGTGTTTGCTCTTAACTGGTTAGGACTTTCACCATTCATTGTAGTAAAGTAGTCATATCTATCTAGTATACCACCAGTACCTAGAGTAAGAGTACCGGGATTATTATCAGTTATAATAGAACGTTCGTTCACTGCAACTGTGCCAAAAGCGTCGGTTTGCCAGAATACTAGATTGTTTTTAAATAACTTCATATCATTAATTGGTCCAAATCTAGTATCTACATCAAGATAATTGGCTACTTTGAATTTTGTCCATGAATCAGTAACTTCATTATTTGTTTTAAGCTCTGAAGATATGATACGAGTATCTGTTAATAAATTATCTATATTGTAAATAGATTTAGCTACAAACTTTTTTGCATTAGGTTGAGCAGAGTAAGCATCATTGTATGCATATGATGGAGTGTTCTGAGTATATAAATCACCAACAGTAATTATATCGTCTTCTACAAAGTGATTAGCATATCCATCACCAGCTTGATAAGTTCTATTTATAGATGAATCAGCATGGGTTAACGCTAGATTAACACTTGACTCGCATGGTATGAAAGCCCCTAAGAACAATCTATTTGCTTTATTGTTATAATAATCATCTGTGTTATAACTAAACATACAGTTATTGTAATCAAATATGTTTAGATATGTATCACCACCATAGCACAGTACTGTGGAAACACTAGATTCAGCGCTAGCACCAGTAGTAATATATACAGAGTTCTGTATAGCAGAGTATGAATTACCGCCATATGCATTTACGCTTTGCTTTATATTACACAAAACAACTGCATTGACATATCTGTAACTAGAAGTACTTACAGCTAATGGTATATTAGCAACCATGTTATCACTCTTAAATATGGCACATATTCCATGAGGACCGTATTTTCTAACATTATTTGCGTCAGTCTTATCTACTTCACTGTCTCCTGCAGTTCTAATATTATCCCACACCCAGTTATAATATACTTTATCACCAATAGTAATTGCTTCAGCATTATACCAAGGTTGACCACCATTTGTTAACCAAGGACTACTGGGTCCTGCATATTTCGCACTTTCTATTGCAGCAGATTGAACACCATTTTCAACATATAAACCATAGTATTTAGCAAGTAACGCTGAATAAAAATCATCATTGTTTATTACTATGGCTCCATTAGCCACATAACCATTACTAGATTGACCTCCTAATGATTTAGTTGGTTTTATTGTAGAACCGTCATACTTTATAGATCTGGCATTTGCTAATACTTTTAGAGAACCATCTGTAATACCCCAGTTACCATCTGCAGTAATAGGAGATGTCATAATCCCTACCTTTTCAACTGTTTGAAACTTATCAATTAACGTATCTGCATTTTCTCTGTTAATCGCTATCTCTGGAGACACGAACATGAAATAATTATTAGATTGCGTATCTGATAAGTTAAAAGTATATTGAAAATCTCCATTGTTGTGAGTCTTTGCATAGTAACCATGCTTATTTGAATAAGCTAGATATGGGAATGGTGTTAAGATGTTAGAATCTCTATCATAATTCGTAATGCAACTTACTACTCCTTGAGCTAATATAGTTCTATCAGACAATGTTCTTTCACATCTAACTATCTCATATCTTACTACATCTGATGGTAAATTCTTTACTTCAAACTCAATACCAAGTGGTTTGGTAACAACTGATAAATTAGATCCATAATCACTAGCCTCATTAGAAGTAAAAAACTTATAACCTGTATCTTTATTAGATGGCATTCTTATGTCACCTATCCAATGCACTGGTGATGCCAAACCTTGCTTATTATACAATACTATACCAAATCTATAAATCTCATCCCTCATATATCCTTTTACTTTGGATTCTATTTCAGCATTAGAATAGTTTGGTATTTTGTTACCAGATGATAAGCTTATTGTATTTGATTTATCATTACCTTCATAGTTGATACCTAAACTAGTAAGTGATCTTGAAGAAGAATTGAATGTAAATTCTTCGTCTATCATTCCTCTAGATGTGGTAGATGCATCTTCTAGTAAGTCCGTAGTAATAAACCTATATGATACGTTCTTACCCTTTCCACCTTGTATATATCCTCCTGTTGGAGAAGTAGTGTATTTATAAGCACTACCATCAACATTAAATGGGCATATACAATCATGATCCTTTGGTATATTTGTAGTGGTTAACGCAGATAAAGCAAAATTTAATGAAGAACCAGAATTAGATAGTAATAGTACATTACCAGATGAATTGGCTCTAAATGCTCTGGCATCATATTCTACATCCCACGTTTCCTCAGTAAGATTAGCAGCGAATAACCTATTGTCTTTAGATTCTATTACTTCAGGTACAAATGTGTAATTAGCTAATGAATTAAATTCATCAATACTTAATTCTGATACTAAACTACCACCTTTATCTTCATAGTTTATTACAGAACCAGTTCCAATAACTATATCATCTACTATAGATATTACAGGTACTTCATTCTTTGCCTTGTAGAATAAAGAGATTATTCTAAGTCTATCAAATCCAGTACTATTGTTTCTTACTTGCAACTTTATAGACTTACCAGTATTCTGTCCTTTAGAACTTCCTTTTACAGCATTATAATTTGTTTTCTGATCTCCATCACTTAAATGATAAAGAGGAGTAAGTGGGGATATTGCAGATTCTGTACCTCTCACTTTAAACAATTGATAGCAATACTGTATCATCCCAGATTCTAAACTACCTGTCCCAAATCCATTAAATTCAAATGGAGGTAATGTAACCTTTGGTAGCATTACTATAGTATCCGAAGTAATAGATGAATTACTAGATATGTGATCATCATCCACATTGATTACTTTAATTTGTGAATGACCATCTGCCCAATATACTTTTACATTATTACTTGCTTCCCATCTACATACACTACTAATTGCAGCTACGTTGCTAGATGATACTTCTATATCTAAAGGCCTATTAGTTACCACTTTTGTTACAATTGGTTCTTCCTGTGATCTAGAAAAATCAATCCTATAGACATTATTATTGCTAGTACCATTAATTTTAGTAAAAACAATCGCCCAATCTCTTACTGTGGTAACATGTATGATAGTTTCACCAGACAAATTTGAAGAAGGTCTACACGCTAAGAATCCTTCTATATTTTGCATTGCTGCAAAAGAAGATCCTTCATTCGTTAGTATACGAATGTTCTCTGCATATATATACTGGTTATCTTTCAATACGGAATAATCTACGTCCATACTAAGACCCCCAGAAAATGTATTTGTTTGTCTAGTAGCGTTCATTTGCGTTATAAATTATTTGTCTTTCCCCAGTATGTGAATAAAAAGTATTGTGATCTCTAAATTCTGGAACGATTTTATTCCAATTATTTTTAATAGACTCCATACCATCTTCATTTGGCATCAATGCCTCAGCATATGCTTGGTTTCTATAAAAATTCCAAGATCTTCTAATATCGTAGTACACTTCTCGATTTAACTTACCATTCAAATACTCAGGATACTTCAGTTTCATTGTAACATACCAGTATATAGCCTCAGTATAAGAAGTTAAATCTGGTATTAAAGCGTATCCATCTTCATCGGTAGGTATCGCACTGTATGATAATTTTAAGTAACCTGACGGAACATTACACATTATAAATCCAGGTTTGATACTATATTGCAATCCACCACTAGGATTTGCTGTATTGAACCCATCGTTATGTGTACGTTCGTTTATAAGATTTGAAATAATTGTACGTAGATTTTGATTGGTATTTAGTAATTCTAAAGCCTCTGTTTTATCTATATTACCGATCATATCCACTACCAAGTTAACCATTGTATCCTCTTGTACAATCATATTTGGGTCACAATGTTCACAGCAATTATTATGACGGCATTCCTTTTTGTGGCCAAGTTCATCATAACAACCACAATTGCAACAACATTTGTCATGTCCCCAAACAGCAAATGAACCTGTAGCTTTCCTCATAGGAAACCAAGGTCCATCACAATTGAAAGAATATGCAACTTGATGTAATTGATGAAGATCACATGGTAACGATGCTTGATGTCCACACAGTTTTGTAATTGGAGTACCATCTTGACCAGATACTTTTGGAATAAATTGTGTAACAGCACCAATCTTTTCAATTGCTTCTCCACACCAAGATCTGATGTCACTTATTCTCATGTCATCTTCTTTCAAATCTAGATCAGCAATTATCTTAGCAATTACCGTTTTAATTGAAGTTAATTTTGTAATCATAATTCTCTATAATTCTATTGCATAGTCTCTAATGCGATTCTTAAGTATATGTGCTAAATGACGTTTATTATCTCTTGTCATAATTAATTGATATTTCGTTTTATTTCTAGTTATCATGTTCTTTTTATTCCAATAAAAACGATATTTAAAACCGTTAGTAATTTCATTAAGGTGATATATGACTTTACCATATTTTTTGGATTCGGCGTAATCTATACGTAGACTTTTACCAGTGTATTCCTTAGGTTTGTGTTTTACTATGGCTAAAGTACCCATTCTGCAAGGTAGTCTTATCTCTTTACCTTCCTCTATTAACTGATCTCTTAAATATTTAAAATAGTCATTTATTATTGCTCTGAAGGTTTTGTAATCTACTTGATACAATGGATTATCATCTACATACTTGATATACGATTCATAAAATGAACTACCTGTGTAAGATTTAGTTTTCATATTCCCATACGTATTTATATGCAGTTTTACTTATTCCTCTAGCACACATAGAAATAGCGCAACTAACAATTTTTCTATTTTTATTCATTAATAGGTTCACATGTTTCAAGGATCTGAAATACAAAATGTTTTTCACCATATTTATTCCAAGCTGCTTGTAAATGTGGGGAGTGATGTTTATTATTACGCAAATCACTAAGGTGTTGTTTTAATCTTTGTTTAAAATTTTTTGTACTACCTATGTATTTGTGATTGTTTAAAACATTTTTTATCATGTAAACTCCACTACATTTCTTATCAAAAACATCAAAATTAATTTCCATTATTGAACTTTTACATCATTTGTACTATTGTTAGTAGTATCATTTGGCATTTGTAACATCAAATTTAATTCTTTACTAAAGATCATATCTTTAATCGTAGGTATCATATTTGCAGGAACAGGATATGGTGTATCATCCCTATCAAAACATTCACCAATTGACGTTGGATCTTCTAGAATCCCATCTATTTTTACATACTCTAGATGTTCTGGTCCCACTATGTACAAATGATTTCCTTTAAGATATGCAATATAATCATTGCATGTATATTTTCTATTAATTTGATACTTTGCTTTGGTTTCAGTTCCAACTTGAATCAAATTACCATCTAAGTCTTTTACACAAATCAATCCAGATCCAAAATGTAAATCTATAAACTTTGGTAGTTCTTCATCAGATTTATAATTGTATCCATCTGTAGGGCAATTACGTACTTTAGAAATGTGCAATGGTCCTATTGTTTGAACATACGATTCATTTATGTCTCTACCTTTATCCAAATCTTGTTTGATTAGATAGGCCCTGTATTGATGAATCCATTGTTCTACCTGTATACGACTTAGATTTTCACTTTCTGATACATTGTTGTCTCTCAGAATGTTGTAAATATCGTCTATAATTGCATTTAGTGAATTAAATGTCATTTCCACAAGTTATTAATTGTTATTGTTATCTTTTCTTTGTTGTTTGCAGCTTTCTGGAGTAAAGACATGAGTTCATTAAAAGCTATTCTAGAATTAGAAATCCAATTTGTGTCTTTGCCATTCCATTCACCAACCCCAATACATCCTTCACTCTCTTCAGCTTTATTTAAACTATGAATTCTAATACCACTAAAATTGGGAACATTTAGTATCTCTGGTAATATTTTCTTAAACCTTGGTGAATAAGTTAATTTAACTTCATATGTACCTTCAGGTATTGCAGTTTTACCATAAACCTTTTCTCCTTCTGGTCTTACTCTATCTTCAAGAGTGTCTGCTATGTGTTCCCCATCAACATACAATTCTCCAATGGTTGCAGAACTACCTAGAAAGATTCTATTTAATTTTAATTCCATTTTATGCAGCTGGCGTTTCTAATGCAGCAACTCTTGCTTCCAAAGCTTCATAATCACCTTCTAGAGTAGTCAATCTAAGATTTAAAGCTGAAATCAATTCTCTTACTTCATTATCGTTGTAATTAGATAGACCTGCAAGTTTAGATTTTTCAGCCGTTGTATAATCTTCAGTAGATAATTGCTTACCTTCCACTTTGTCTACTTTGGATTCTTTAAGAGTTTCCACATCTTGTTTTAAAGTACTAATGTCTTCAGTAGCTTTGTTATTTACCAAAACCCACTTGGTACCGTCAAAATATTTCAAATCTCCACCATTTGCATTAGATGATAAATCTGCCCAATATTTAACAGAAGCAGGGTTGGGTTGAATTGTACTAGCTAGGATATCGTATTTGTTATTGTATAATGTGCTCATATTGTTTAAAATAAAAAAGGTTGACTAAATAGCCAACCTTTGTGTTTTAGATTTCTTTTTTTATTTCTCCTTCTGGTTCTACTTTTTTGTCTTCAGTAGAATTAGGTGGAGTATTTTTTATTACTTCCGGACGAACAGCAGATACGTTTTGTAAAAGTTGTTTAAGCTCTTTCACTTCAGCTTTTAAGTCATCAAGTTCTTTGAAATCTTTTGTCACATTGGTTGTTATGTCCGAATTTACATTAAGTATTTTTAAGATGTCTTCACATCTCCTCATCTCCTCATCAATCTTACTCAGGCTCTCCTTCTTGATTCTACAATCATCAAGAGACTGTCTAACCATGTTAACAATTTGTGATTTTTCTGTGGCTATAGTAAGACCGATGGATGAATCGGTCATCATTGTTTTATCTTCAGATACTGACAGTTTTCTTTGTTCACCATCACACGAAATCACTAGATCCACGAGCTTACGTCTATTTTGCATAGGCATCGGAAATTGTGTCGGTGGCACTGGTTCGTCATAGGGTTTTGATACACTGACTACCGTTCCTAAACTGTACGTTGTGTTCTTTTTAAAAGTACCTGTTATCTCGAGTACGTGTATTCTAGTACCCGACGTTAACTGAGAGAATGTCATATCTTTATAAATTTAAAGAATATGGGCAACTCTCATAGCTGCCCATATATCTTGATTAATATTTAGGCAGCTGGTGCAGGAGTATAATTCATCAACTGTATTACATTGTCACATTTATTAAAATATGCGATGTATCTGTTCCCAGCACTAACTTGTGAACCAGTAATTGGCTCACTTGAAGCATTTACTAAAGGTATATTGCGAGTATTTGAAGCAGTACTTACAGAACCAGAAACCGAGATAAATACAGGTAGACTAGCTCCTGAAGCTTCTGCTGTGTGTCTAACTTCCAAAACAATTACACCTTCTTTGGGTAATCTACACCATACTTTAGGGCAGATACCTAATACTACATTTTCAGTGGATTCACCTATTGCTATAGTTTTTACTTTAGGTATTACTAGATCTAAAATATTTACGGTGTTATTTCTACCAAATGGATTAAATACGAAAGGATACATAATCGCCTCCTTTCTTATTAAGCGCAACAGCTATCGCCGTATCCATAAGGATAACCATAACCGTATCCATTCAACCCACCATTGCATCCATAAGGATTACATGTTAAGTAAGCAGGAACCGGACAAGGTCTAATTTGACTAACGATATTAGAAGTCTGTTGTTGTAGCAATGCAGAAGATTGCAATGCATTCTTTTCGTCACGTAATGTGTCGATCTTATTCTGCATTTCTCTCATCTCTAATTGACAGAACTTGTCATTTATCATTTGAGTCTGAGCATCTATCTTAGCACCAAGAATGTTGAATCTTGTAGCATTTTCACTAGACAAGGTATTGAAACCTGAAGTAATAGCGTTCTGCAAAGTATTAGTTTGCTGACAGATAGACAATCTGTTATCAGCATTCATCTGAGTCAGATTCAAACATGCTTCTCTAAAGCTGTTGCCAACTTATCTATAGCTTCTGTAGGGGATTGATGGCGTTTAATTTGTTCTAATAATTTGTTCAAATGCATAGTTTCAATTTATTTATTGATTAACACTAAATTGAAATGTATTGCAATTATTCTGATATATGTATTACTCTAGTATCTAATACTTGAATTAAATCATTAGAGTTTATAATTTGATATTTACTGATTTTATCTTTTTTAAAATCGAAGTGAATTAATCTTTGAAACCAATTCTTATAACGTCTTCTATAGACTTTATCTTCGTATACAAATAAATCTTGATGATTTAGTATTTCCATAGTATGTGTGAACACGCTATCTTTTCTAGCCACCGTGATGGTTGTCAATTGATTTGGTTTTAGCTCTACACAGAAATCCTTTTCTTTTGAAGGGATTATTCTTACTGTGGTGTCTCTAATTACGGTCTCAGTGGATGCTACTTGACGTAGTTGCTTATCTTTGATCTTTAGCTTCTTTTGTTGATCCCTGGCGACCTTTATTAGACTATCGTTAGAATTTTTAAAATCATTTACTGTCAATTCCAATAACCTTGCTTCATTTCTATTTTGATTTGCAATATTTTCCCATACTTGAGCATTATTCATTGCAATCCCTACTTGTTTATCTAAGTCATTTACTTTCTTAGCAAGTCTGACATTATTAAACAATAGTAAACTAAAAATAACAGCAATAGCTATCTTTACTTTGGAAAATATCATTTTATCTTTTTTACAAGTTTCTTTATCTTTGGTAAATCATCTTTTTCTATTGTAATATCCAAATACTTTTCTCCTTTGCTTCGTATGAATTTACTGAAGATCTTCCATGGTCCAGTGGGATCAATTGCTTGTAAATTTTCGATCATTGACCATAACTCAACTCCACAAACAATTCCTGAAAATCCTTCTACTAAACGCATGTCTATCGACTTTAATATCTCCGTGTCCATAAGATGACAACAAGAAATTATCATTGCACAATTTCCGAATTTCTTTAAAGTAGACCATAATCTTCTAGATTCAAACTTACCACCATGAGTAATTGATACTTTGGTGCCAAGAATTGCATCTATAAGTATAAATACACACACTACAACTATTACTGTCCATATTGGAGCAAAGAATGTAGATAACCAACCCATTGCACCAGATAGTAAACAGGCAACAAATTTAATCGGTCCGTCATTAACTAATTCTTTAAAGTAATTCACTGTAGCTACACTTTGAGCTGTTAATATAATATTATTTATTTTTTGTAACATTACAATAATTTGAAAGAGGATGATTGAAAAACAAAACGCTAACCAATACAAGATTAGCTAGCGTTCTGATATCTTTTGACAGTTTATTTAGTAAACGTCAATAAGGTTTAAAAGTTCTTTATTTACAAATTGACACTATCCTAAGTAATAGCGGTTATTTGTCCACTATTTGATCATCTTGCATTTGTTCATAAGCAATGAAATCTGAATCTACTTGTTCCTTCAATTCTTTTCTCTTTTGTAAGAAATCTTTGTAAATATCTATATAACTTTCATCTAATATCCCTAGTAATGCAGCATTATAGTCATTCAGTTTCTTTGCTTCAACATCTGTACCCCATAGTTCATTAATACATGTTTCTAATATCTTATTAGCAGTTAATGTAGGCCATACAATCACTTCATAATAAGAATAACCAATATGTTCATCTCTTTGTTCCGTTTGTATATCCCATCTATATAAATAGTAACCATTACTATCTCTTTCTATTGTACTGGGTATTTTATCACTATATATTCTATTCATATTATTCTGTAGTTGTAGTTATTTCAGTTGATTTATATTTTGGGAAAAAGCAAAGGCGCGAACCGATGTGACGAGTCGCAACGGAAGGCTCAGTATTCGTATGCACGTTAGCGAGGCCCGCACCCGACCCGGTGTCCGCATTACCGCCAACCAGCACCACCTGCATGCGGTTAGCCGATGTGTTGGTGTAGTAGTAGTCGCACCAGTAGGTAGAACTACTACCGCCGACCTCCGTGGTCACTATATCACCATCTTCTCCAAGCAACACCCTCTTGACATAACCGTTTGTACGGCAGATATTACCCTTCTTGTCATAGCCGATGTAAGAGGTGTCGCTGAAATTCGACGGGTCATCGGTAGTCCATAATACGGATAATCCCGCATCGCCCGTGGTGACCTGTATATTTGCCCCGTCGGTGTATTTCCAGATATGACCAAATGGATTCTCTATACCACGATACCTGTTAGCCATCAACGTGGCATGAGTACCGTCGGAAGCGTTCTTCACCACATATGCCTTCTCTCCCGAGCCGTTCCCAAACTCGTTGGTATAGCCGCATGGTATAAGGGGGTTTGCATTATTGAAATTTATCCAATCTGTCATTTGTGATGCACCCTCTCCAAGACCACCTTGTGAAAATCCATTAGCATCTTTTTGAGCGTTAAATGGTTTTTGACTATTTAATGTAGCATATTCTACTGCAAATAACCAGAATAAGGTTTTATGTGCTCCATAGGTGTACATCTCCCAGCCACTCCCACGTTTCCTAGCGGCTTGCCGAAATTGGTCTCTGGTGAGGTAGGTGACGGGACAACCTAGCAAGGAACGGTAGGTACCGTCCCATTCGGAGGTGTTGTCACCTCCTCTTTTATTTACATTTGTACTTCCAACACCATAAGAGGAAATCAAAGTAGAGGAGCCTCTATCTATTCCAGACTCAAATGAACTTATATAAAATTGATCTATATGGTTATATCCTGGTAATGGCATAGCGGATAGCATCATTCTAAATTTGGTTCCGTCTTGGTACAATTTATACCAATGTTCAGGTATTTCAGTCATTATAGACTCTGTTAAATATTCTGTATCTATATTACCCCAATTTGAATTATTTAGATAACTTTTTATCCCACCTTTATTATCCAGTATTACTCCCCTTATCTTACTCTGGATAGGTAGTTCTCTATGTAATTGCATATTACCTACTCTAACTCCATCAGGACTAGATGATGCAGTATCCCACTCAACACCATATGCGTACCTTTCTTCTAGATCTGGTATATCTTCCCAAGCTGGAGACCACTCGGTCGAAATGTCACCATATTCAAGTTTAATCTTATGGATGGTGGAAGTTGATGTGCCAGTTTTAGGAGAACTAAATACAATCATATGTGTATTATCAGCTACTGCATCTCCGATATTAGTAATCCATTTAAAAGTCTTACTGGCCTTCCCATTCACAAAGTCAGCCTTGCTGAACTGAGCCATAGAACCTACTGCACCAGTAGAGTTATATATAGTGAACATTTCCTTATCATCACCCAACTCTCCAAAAATAGTCAATGTTACTTGTGTTCCTTTAGATATCTGTTCAGTTAGCCAATAATCAGCCATCTCATACTTGGAATTACTTACCTCTGTACTAGATCCAAGCAATAAATTCTTCCCATATACTGGCAGCTTACGATATTTACCATCGTCCATTAAAGATTTAGTTCCATCACCTGTAGTATGTATTGTTAACTGCTTAGTATTATTCTCAGAAAGACCACTTATTAGACTTGTATATACATCAATCCCACCACTTACTGGCATTAAATAATTCATACCAGCATCTACATTTACAGATAAATCTTGATATATAGAGATTTGTGTAGAAGAATTCTGTAATATTCCCGCATCCTGTTTTATATAAAGCCAAATAGAATTATCATCATTAACATTATACCCACCAAAAATACTTGATATGTATACTCCATTATCTCTGACTGGAAATATATTAACAGCGTTGCTTGGAAGTTTCTCTAATAATTTATTATAATTTTCCTGAGATATAGATAGGTTACCACTTGACGATATCTCCACAACAATGTCAAATACTGTATAATCTGGTAAGTCAGATTTAGTAGCTAATTGAGTATCTACATATTCCTTATTAACATCTACAGTAGGTATAGTAGGTTTTTCAGTAAGATCATTGTAACTACCAGATGTAGCTACAGTAGCCAATGTTGGTTTATTCAATATCAATGCATCTCCTTCTGTAGCATTCCAATCGGCATTAACATTTACTTCAGCGCCAGCAGCAATACCATTCAATTTTATCTTATCTGAAGGTAACATCAAACCAGCTAAAGCTGTAGTAGATGCAGGAAGATTTAATTCTATATTTTCTACTGCATTGGTTACTAAGTTCCTTTTATCCAAAGTAATAGAGATATCTGTTGCTGTAATATTCTTAGTAGCAGCTTCAATTACTTCATTGATGTTTGTAACTTTAGTTTTATCTGCAGTAACATAATCATTAGTACTTAAACTCTTACCTTCTACTTTATCAACTTTAGTGCCAATAGCATTGTATATCTCAGTAAAGTCAACTTCTGGTATATTTACTACAGACCATACACCATTTTGTCTAGCATATTGCTTACCATCTTTAGGTGCTTCTTCTACTAGTTCCCGACCATGATCACTACTTAAGTATGGTATTTTAACCCATTCCCCATTATATTTTACTTTAATTACCATAATTAAATATTAAATATTTGTTTGCCAATTGTTTTAGCTTCTGTTCTAAGTGTTTGAAAAGATTGCCATTCATCATATCTGGTAATAGGTTGACTGCCACTAAGCAATTGTTCAACCATATTAGATTTTAATGCTGCTTCCTCATCTGCACTATATCTAGTTCTGATAACCTTACTTACGAAAGAATCATAAGTTGGTTCTTCATTGAATTTTAATTCATAATAAGCATAACCATGTATATCTTCAGAATTAATTTCTTCAATATCCCATCTAACTGCCCATTCATTCATTCCTAGGTATTCTATTACTTCAGGTATATGATCACCTTGTACTTTCTTTAATTCCATAACTACTTAATAATTTTTGTCTATAATCTTTAAAATTATAAGATCTCGTAAAGCGATACCATAAATTATGACAGTTTCCATATTTACACCATCCCCAATAAGCTGCTAGTGATGTTAACCTCTTATTCTTACTTTTATAACCTAATTTATAAATAAACTTCTTTTTGATATCTTTCCTGAGTAAAGTATGACCATGGTAAAATACATAACCAATAAAATCTATACCTCTTGCTTCTACAGGAAATATCTGCCAATTACGTTTTACTTTTAGTTTCAAGTTATCAGCTAGATATTTTTCAATCTCTTGTAAGCAATATCTTAAGTAATCTTTATCTGGGTGTAATATAACAATATCATCACAATACCTGTAATAATATTTTATTTTTAATACTTGTTTAATCCACCTATCGAACCAAGTCAAATTCAAATTTGCTGCAAATTGAGATATGTAATTTCCAATTGGTAAACCTTTTGGTGTAGAATAAACTACATGATGTAATAATCTTAATAGTTTCTTATCCTTAAATACCTTTTCAAATTGTGAGTATAACACATCTTGATCTACAGAAGGAAAGAACTTTTTAATATCTAATTTTAAACAATATTTTGTGCCCTCTTTATCAGCTTTTAAATCTCTTTTCAATCTCTTTACTCCATAATGAATACCTCTTCCTTTTAAACAGTTGAAGGTATCTGCAGTAAATCTATTAACAAGGTAAGGTTCTATAACATTCATTATAGCATGATGGACTATTCTGTCTGGATAATACGGTAGCCTGTATATTTCTCTTTCTTTGTTACCACGATCGGCGATGATTGTATATACGCAGTATTCCGAAGTACGATAAGTATCTTCAATTAATGCCTTTTGTAACCGGACCAGATTTTCATATGGATTCCTGTCAAATTTCTTAACGCCGTATCTTTTAGTTTTACCTAATCTTGCCTTTTTGTCGGCCCGGACCAGATTTTCATATGATATTATCCTGTTAAATAAATTGCCTATTCTTTTCATAAGCTATTTTGGTGGTAAGACCCGTTCGCACAATACTACTAAGGTCTCTTCAAAGCACCTGTTATCTTTTACCTAGAGGTAAGGCTGATCTAAGTTCAACAAACATTTTTGAAAGTATCTGAAAGTATTTGTTAGTTCCAAAATTTCACTGATATTCGTCTATGAATTCGAGGATGCATTATTAGCATTAGCTATGAAGACTCTGCATTGAGAACCATTATCTGAATTACCTGACTGTTTTTTCAAGTATGAAATAATGTGACAGCAGTCTTACTATAAAGTCATCTCATAGTAATTCTTTTAGATCCCGCCCTTGTTATTAATATTTAATTATCTATATTACTCAGGACTATGCCTGCATTTTCTTAAATGTATCTGAATCAACTACAACGATCTTACCGTAAAAGGCTAATCTTGCACCGAAAGACGTCCAGGCATTCGAGGACGCAAAATTAGCAGTAGCTACGAAGACCCCGCATTGAGAACCATTACCCGAATGACCCGACCGTAGAAAGATTCTATTTCCTGTTGGATTAAACCAACTATAGTCAGAATAGTAAGTAGTTCCAGATCCACCATGTGCTGTAGGAACTACATCACCATATTTACCTTGAGCTACGGCTTTAGTCCATCCATTATATGCTTCTGTTGCAGCTGGATTAGGTTCATATCCTACAACTCTGATATTAGTAGCACCTGCTGCTTCAAGCTCTGCTACATCCTCATCTGGGAATGAACCTCCGTCATATACAACGTATTTACCTTTTAAAATGTTTATTCCTTGTACAAACTCCCACTTACTGTAATAGCAGTCTTCAAGTCCTAAGAAGCTAGTGGAATAATGCGCAGAATCTTCTAAAGTTGCCAGTCTACCATCCTTATTACCTAAAGATATAGTACCACCTGTTTTACCAGCATTATACAGTTTAGTACCGCCAGAACAAGGTATTGATGAATTAGAAGTGCTAATATTAGTAGTTTTGTAGTAAGCACAGAACATTCTAGCTATAGTAGCATGAATTCTATAATCCTGTATACCCCACATTGAACCATTTGCTTTAGCTTGTGTTACAAATGTTGCTAATGTTTGTGAATGAGTAGATTCTACTCCTCCATCACTACACAACCAATTGAGATCTGAATATTTGTAAGCTTCGTAAACTCCTACTAATCTTTCAGGTTCTTCAATGTAATCACTATCTATTTGTTGTTCAGATATATATGTTCTCCAAATGCCAGGACTTCTTTCTATAGTTTTATGATAATACTTTGGAAAATGCACCATCATGTTTTCTTGGTTTCTTCCAGTATAAACTATATCTGTATTATCCGGCCATTTCTTAGAATGAGATTCACTACAATAACTAATTAATGCAGCATCATCTCCATAGGGTTTAGCAATACATCTCTTAAACTTACTTCTTAATGATTCAATTACATTTCTATTACCACCTGTCAAACACGTTGTAGATGAAGCGTTTTCATTGTTTTCATACCAATATGCTAGAGTATCTTCTAGATTAGAAGTAGTTACAATTTTACCTACATTTACATATACAATATTCTCAGGAACAGTAGTTTGAACAGAATTTACTAAAGTAAATTGTTTACTAACGCAGATATCCAAACTGGAAGTTCCTCCATATCTTTGTAGATTTGTTACCCAAATTTGTACTTCTGAATCAGTAGCTACATAACCAACTTTATATTGACTTGCATCTCCTATGTGATTTACAACCTCAACTCCAATTTTTCCTCTTGTACTGGCAGTAATAGTAGTAAATATTTCTTCTGTAGAAGCAAAGTTAGTCAAACCGTAAATGTTGAATACTACTTTAGCTTCTCCAGTATCAGTGGAAGCTACAGTTGGTAAATTACCTATATGCCAAGATCTGAATTCATTTCCAATAGATGGCCTACTAAAAACAGAATGAGGACCAGTAGCATTTCCAATAGTAACTAATTGATAACCATCTAACAAGTCAGCATCTAACCCACTACCTGCACCATCATTACCAGCATGCCATACTTTATTCCCCTTATAAGTTATAGAACTATCTGATATTGTTAAAGATGAATTTAAAGCAAATGGGCTATCGCCCCATCCGATATATGAACGATAGTTTTCAGAACTAGGATTGTCTACATATCCTCCAACACCACCAATTCTAGTTGCTCCATCTTTCGTATAAAAGTGCATACCGGGAGCATGACCAGAACCTGTTGATTTTACAGGAATTTTAATAATATTATCTATGTCAGCTTTAAATTGAACGCCTCCAGCAACGTCCAACATTCTTTCTGGAGCAGAAGTACCTATACCTACTTTACCATCAGATGTTATCCTCATTCTTTCGACGTTATTTGCCGAAGTTCTAAAATAGATTTCGTTGCTATTTATATAAGTATTATATCCTTTGGCTGCAAGGTCGTAGCCTATATGAAGATTATTAGTACTACTAAATCCAAAGGAATTAAGGTTATTACCATTAGTATCTTTTACATAAATAGTATGGGAATTGTTCATATAGATGTGATCCACATTAGTCATATTACCACTAATATTTGCACTACCATCAAATGCTTGTCCCCATATAGTTCTAGCAGTAGCTAACTTAGTAGCAGTTGCAATATTATCAGAAGCAGTTAATGCAGCATCAAGCTTAGTCTTATCGGCAGCAGACATTACACCCGCAGTAGTAGTAGTGGCTTTGTTAATTACTACTGTATCAGTACTTGCAGAACCATTCACTGGATTCTTTTTAGATAAAGTAATAGTAGCTGCATTAGCATCTGTAACAGCACCAGTACCACCAGTAACATAATTAGTTAAGTTTGTTACTTTAGTTTTATCTGCATTCGTATAATCATTTGTTGAAAGACCTTTACCTTCTTCTTTCTGTACAAATCGTGCATCTGCTTGTGCTTGGCTATAACCATCAAATGTGAAATCATAGTTTTCACTAGGATCTAACCACATGATCTCTTCCTCAGTAGGTTCAGTATCTGAGATCTTAATATCCTCTGGTATAGTTACATTCTTATTTACAGCATTCAAAAGTACTCTTTTAGTAATAGTCTCAATCTTATTAACTTGTGCACCTGCTTCAATACCTTGTAACTTTGCAAAATCTTCTTTGGACATCAAACCATTAGCTGTCAATGATGCTAATTCAGCAGTACCACCTAATGCATCCCAACCTTCACTTGTCCATGCATAGTTAGTATCATTCTTACGAACATTCCACACATCACCAATAACATTACCTTCAGTAGGTAAATCTTCAATCGTATCTACAGATCCTTTGAAAATATATACAGAAGTAAACTTACTGTCTACTTGGGATTTATTATAGTAATTGTTGGCAAGATCATCAGATACTACCTTTATGTTAGCGTCAGTTTGATCCTTAGTATAATACCTAGTATCATGAGTATGAGTAGTTACTTCACCTACTAACACAGCTTCAATAGCTGCTTTACTAAGTTCAGCATCTTTACCGGGCTCTCCTTGAGGTCCTTGAAATCTACCCATATTAACCCATTCAGTACCATTCCAAAAGTATAAGTCTG
>ENA-ORVC01000053-ORVC01000053.1-human-gut-metagenome-genome-assembly--contig:-NODE-53-length-103030-cov-14.087516_pt1 | contig 103030 bp, 125 predicted proteins | sample MGYA00242092_ERZ509234 | MGnify/ENA primary metagenome ERZ509234 (study PRJEB26280, sample SAMEA2338800) | human gut metagenome | biome: human gut; feature: human-associated habitat; material... | reverse complement strand
CATAAGAATCTATAATAATTTACTTTGCCACATGAACATTCTATTAATCGCTCATTTATCTTTAGTTTCTTAATGTCTTCAGTGTTTAATATAGGTTTCATAATTCTTCAATTTTTAGTTGTCCTTTTCTTTTGATATTGTAAAGATACCCCTTATTTTGGAGATAACAAACGTTTGTCTCCAAAATAATGATAAATTATGAAATAATTTGTTTTAACTCTTGATAATGTTCTTCTTTCATTCTAAAAACTTCAACATTTCCGTCAAGTGGATCTAAAAGATAATCATAATCATGATCAGATTGATTACAATATTCAATAATTCGATCGCGATCACATTCTGTAATGTTACAGAAGGTTACTGTTAGATAAGTAGTCGTATTAATCATTATTTTCGTTATAAGGTTCAATTTTTAAATTAGGTTCTTTTCTTCTTCTAAGCATTTGAGAACAACCTTTATAAGATCCATAATGGATCATTTTGCCAGTATTGGTATCTATTACACAAAAAAGATTTTGACCTTTCTCTCCTATGATAATCATAGAGTCAAAATAAGTGTTTTCTTTCGTTATACGATAGCGTAATTTAACTCTATCTCCTATATTAGGATAAGACTTTTTAGATCTAAAAAAGTCTGTATTTAACGAGAAGAGTTGAGATCTATTAAGATACTTGAACTCAGGATTATCTTTAAGTTCTTGTGAGTCTATACGATATCTTGGAGGTAGATTTTCTTTTTGAAGTTTACCAACTACAACTCCTTCCCAAATGTGCCAGTCAATCTTTCGATTTTTCTTAATCACTTTTTGCATTTTAAGAACCGTTCTTCTTCGAAGTTCCTGCTTTAGTTCTTCAGTAGTGTAATCACTTAACTCTTTCATAACTTATTTGATTTTATATACTCCTCTTGAATAACGTTCAATTCTTCCTAAAGCAACTTGTTTAGACAAGAAATCATCAACTATACTTCTTGACCATCTTGGATGGAGATTAAATTCATTTTCTATTTTACCAATCAATACTGTACGTCTTATTGTACTACCTTTTTCATTAAGAAATGATGATAGAAATTCTTTTTTATTCATATTTATTCTAATTATCAAAATCTTCTTCAAATGACTTCATTTCTTTCTCAATAATCTTTTTAAATTGTTGAGCATCTTCAAATCTTTCTTGTTTGACTGCTAATTCTAAAGATCCATTTAGAAGAGCAATATATTTAAGACGTGTACGTCTATCAATTTCTGTAGTTGAAAACGCTATTTGACTGTTAAATAGTGCAATATCTTTGATAAAGAAATATATTTTAAACAATATAAAACAACTCACACCAATTAAAATAATAACGATTATTAATAATATGTTTACCATTATATCTCTACTCTTATATAATTACTAAAATCACAATACAAATACTTACACCAACCTCCTAACTTGTATTTATCGTTTACATATCTACAACAAGAAGTCCATTTATCTTTACGAATGATTTCATATACAATATTTTTATGAATAAAAATGTCTCCTTCTTTCAATTTAAATATCTCAATCATCTAAATGTATAATTAATCAAATCGCTTATCCAAGTTAGAAATTGAATTGCCATAAAAAATATTACTACACTAAGAATAGCAATCATACTGTACCAAAACTTAACCCAAATCTCTCTATATTTTGCTTTCAAGACTTTCTTACCAAAACGTCCATGAATAAAGTTTTCAATTTTCGTCATCATAGCATTATTTTCTTTTACGTTGATCATTAATTTTATTTTCTCCCCAAAGTTTCCATACTCTATGTACATTAGTATAAGAACAACCAATAATCTTACTAATTTTATAATGTGACCAAGTAGGATGATCTTTCATCATTTGAAGAATATTTCTTGATTGTTCACCTTTCGGTGCATCAATAGTAGTTTTATAGACTGTCTTATTCTTTTTCTTAGATGAAAGTTTTACAAGTGAAATGATATTCAAGAATTTATCTACCTTTGCAACAATAAATCCAAATTCATTAGCATTTATTGATTTAAATGCTTTATCTAAAGCTTCTTTATCTTTGTAATGCAATTCGAATTCACCATTATTCTTCTGTAGAATAGAAGTAGGATTTTCATTGAGAAACGATTCAAGAGCTTCTTTATTAGTAGAAAGATTCTTCAAGTCTTCAAGATCCTTTCTCTCACGCTCTTTTTCTTCAACGAGCTTTATAAGCTCATCTTTCTTGTATTGTTTAACATTCTTAATGCCAAGCTCACTTGCTCTCTTTCTTAAAACTTCTACTGTTACATTCATCTTTTCCATAATTAGTTCGTTTTTAATTATTTTTCTTTCAATGCTTAAAGATACCACTTTGTTATGTCCTATGCAACGCTTTTCGTAGAATAATCTTAATTATTTATTAGGTGTTGCTTTACAATGACCGTAACCAACTATTTCACTACTCACCCTTAAATGATTTAGAATTCAACAAATATTAATCTATTAGAAGCGTTTGTTTCTTTAAACCACATGTGATTAGAACCGAATCCGTATTCAAAGAATGAATTAAAATCACCTTTCCAAGAATTATAATGTTCTTCAAGTTTATTCATATTGTTTCTTAATTCTTGTTCGTTATTAGAATCAATAATCGCATTCAACACTTCTACATAAATCTCTACCGTAGTAATTAGCATTGTTTTTAATTTTCCTTCAATAATCGCTTTCATAATCTTCATTTTTAAGTTGTTAATATATCTCTTTCTTTTGATATTGTAAAGGTCCACTTTTTAATAATGTGGTCCAACAATTAGTGAATAAAATTTTCAATAATTTCGATAATTTCTTTTTGTTCACCTTTCTTCAATTTAGACCAAGCTAAATCAATAGACCAATCAGTAGAACAAAGAGAAATAGAAGAAGTTTTATTCATATCATAATAGATTACATCTACACCTAACGAATTATTAGGAAGATTAATAACACCAAATACTTTACCATTTTTAAGTGATCTTTCTGCTGCGATAAGCAATTGTTTAAATTCGTTTGATTTCATAATCTTTATTGTTTTAGTTATCGTTCCTTTTTCTTATGCCTAAAGATACACCTTCCTTATGGACCACACAACAGATACCATGTTTTTTATCTCCATTATTAAGACTTATTAATAAAATAGCCAGCAAACTCAGTCCTTATGCTAAAAAGACTGTAAGTTTGCTGGCTCAGCATGAAAGAAAACTAAAACAATAAATCGAACAATTAAAGAACGCCCTTTCTTAAAGATTAGAGAACGATTCGTTACTCAATACATTCTTCCACTGGAACATTATTGATAGACTTCATTGTCCATTTACCATCTTGAACAATCCATTCTGTAGAGGTGATCTTTCGACCTGCAACGAGTTCTTCATCTAATCCTCTTTTTAACCATGTATGAGATTCAACTCTTGTTGTCCATTTTATACCATCAGTAAAAAGTTCGACACGTGGAAGTTGCATTTCATTGACTCTTTTAAACTCTTCAAACGCTTTATTTGTCATTTTCCTTATAATTAAAAAATTTATCACATGGACAATAATCTTCATCTTCTCTAAATGGACAACTATCACATGAAGGACAATCGTCTATTGAATTTGCTTTAAATACAGAGAAGATGATTGTCATATATAATACTATTATTATTAGACCTACAATTATAATTGCTACCATAATATACTTTTTTATTAAATTAAAAATAGGAACAATATTATCTTCACAGACACTTGTTCCCTTCAACTACTTAATGTATGAATGTTAAACAAGTCTTTGTACTCGAAGCGGGACTTGAACCCGCACAGCCGCAATGGCCAAAGGATTTTAAGTCCTTCGTGTCTACCATTCCACCATTCGAGCATTTGTTGGACTAAGAGGATTCGAACCTCTACAAACAGAACCAAAACCTGTTGTGCTACCATTACACCATAATCCAATAATTCATAGACCTTCAAAAGCGACCTCCACTTATATTTCAATTCTTACTCTCGGTCAATTCCACGAATCAAGAATAGAAGGTCAATGAATATTTAAGAGAGAACATGATCAAATGCATAAAGTATAACAAATAAAAGACGAACCTTTCACGTCACGACTACAAATGTAGAAGGGCTTTTGGTAAATAATCAAAATAATAATCAATGTCCTCTTTTTTGTCAACTACCTTAGACTTGGCTACGTTTATAAAGGTATACGGCTCCTCTTTAAATAGAGAATAAAGAATAGGTTTTTATTTCTTTTTCAATATAGATAATCTTTCTAATAGAGAAGTCTTGAATCGACCTTCGTTTTCATGATTACACACATTTAAACATTGTGAATAAACTCTCTTCAAATACTTTCTTTTCTGTCTTTCTACGTTCGTCATTTTTAAATTCTCCTTTCTGTTGTTATTAATTATTGTCTAAAGATACTAACTTATCTATCGTTTCAGCAAGTTGTTCTATCACATCACTATTTAAATTTGAGTCGCTCAACGACTTTAATATTAATGCTTCTTTCATTCCCTTGTAGGCAATGTAGCATTTACTTTCGTTTATAATAGGAGTAGGATTGTAGGTTAATCTTTCTATCTCTCGTCCAAGCTCGTTAAGTTTCTCAGCCTGTTTGTCGATTACATAATTAAGTCCATCAATCTTCTTGTCCTTTGCGCTTAATTCTATGATAAGTCTATTACATTCATCTTCACCTTCTTTCTCTTCAATAGGTTTACTCACTTGCATCTTATTAGCATTCATTTCTTTAAATTCTTGTAGTATCTTTTCTTTTTCTCCGTTTGATACTCGACCTTTACCTTTATTCCTTTCAATTAGTGAACAATTAGTTAACTTCACTTGAACCTTCTTATCCTCTAAAGTGTTAATTAGTGCATTACCGTCTTTAAATGATATTACTGTTCCACCATTTAGGTTTCCTTCATGATCCTTGTATTTAACAAGACTTCCTACTTTAATACTTTGTGCCATACTCTTTTATAATTTTCTTTCTTATGTGATGTATTTTACTCTTTACTGTTCCTAAAGATATTTCAAGTATCTGTGCTATCTCTTCGTAGAGGTATCCATTATAATAACCTAAGAAACACCTCTTGTCTACAATTGGTACATTAATACTATCTATTATCTTTATTAGGTCTTCATATTCTCCTGTCCAAAACCTCTCTTTACTTTCACATCTATCTTTGATGAACTCTTTATCTTCTTCATCGTACTTTTGGTCCTGTCTATTTGATTCCTGTCTATACTTATTGATGAACAAATTTCGTATAATAGTCGCAATCCATTTTTCACAATCTTTCTCATTACCACTAAACTGATTGTATTTGCTCAACGCATTTAGAACAGCTTCTTGTGCGATATCTTGTGCTTCTTCTATATTACAAGTCAACTTTAGTGCATAACAATAGAAGAACTTGTACTTCTTTTGGACTACTTCTTGTATTATTTCTTTCATTCCATTGAATTAAGCATTTTCTGATATCTTTCTATTCTATTAGAACATATTCTAATATTATGTTCTATTAAAAATATAGGTCCTTCAAAACTCAACCATTGGTCTATTTGTTTTCTTGTTTTGTCTATAAGAGATATTAACTCTTCTTTTGTCATCGTTTTCATAATTTGTAGTCTTTTTTTCTTTCATGTCCTAAAGGTCTACTTTATTATTCAATTAGACAACATCTTGACCACAATTATTGTCCTTTTTGATACACTTTATTTTCCATTTTTCTTGATACATTTATAAGATCAATTAAAGGTCGATACATGCGTTATATATAATTTTCGCTGCACTAAAATACAAGTTTTGTTGTCCATTTTAATATTGACATTTTTCTTTATTTTAAGATTGGAGATTGACAATCATCACGACTCCCAATCTCCCATGTTAGCGCATATATGACATTAATTTCTCAGTGCTTTTAGTCTTTGTAAGACTTTATTTTTCATATCTTGTTCTTCTATTACTACAGCGTCTTCAATGTCTGAACTCATTTCATTTAGGAATTTCTTATTCTCTTCTTTTATTTCTTCCCAGTTATATTGTTTGATTAGGTCACCAGGTAGCATTATCTTTTCACTTCCTAATATGTTCTTATTGAAGCCGTTAAAGTCTTTGTACCAAGATTTTGCGAGTTGATTTATCATTATATCAGGTTTAATTCCTGCTTTTGCAGACACGAGTCCAATTACTATACTATTGATAGGTAAATCACGCATTACTCTACTTATGTTTTCTCCTCCATGAATAGTTGCATTGATATCTATTTTTCCATCTACAGTAAGTTTTAACTCATTGCCTTTCACTTCTTTACGTGCTTGTTCAAGAAGACTTCTTACTTCTCGAGACATTGTCAATGCTTTTGTTTCAAGTCCTCTACTTATGTAGTCTTCGTACTTTAGTAAAAGGTCTGTAAGCATATCGTTTATAATCTCAAGTCGTCCTGCTTCTGTCGATACTCTATATTTGTCTGATTTTAAGGCGAATTTAGCTTGTCTCTGTTCTATTAATGCCTTGTTTTCATTATAGAATTTTGCAAGATCTGCATCATCTAAATCGTATCCTTCACGTTGTTTTATTGTCTTTTTTACGTCCTTTACTGAATACATAGACCCAAAAAGGTCGAGTAACATTGGTGTAAGTTTAGCAAGAGCTTTTGATTTATTATTGTATAAATCAAACGTATTCAGGTATTTATTACGTGCTCTATTATATTCACCAAGTAGAGGCATGAGTACTTTTGCTCTAATTTCTTGTGCATCTTTGATTGAATCTTCTGATGCTCCTCTATTCTTCATTACTCCTTTGGCATTCACGTATTTAAGATCGATTGAATGTAGTACACCATTTCTTCCTTCATACGTTAGAAATCTATCAGGACATTCATCAATCTTTCTTCGTGCCCTTTCATATTCTATATATATGTCTTGCATATATTTTGATGCTATTTGAACAAAGTCAGGAGCGTCTTTTAATATATCTTCTCTTGTTACGTTACTCATATTGGGACTAATTTTTAATTTATGCGCAAAATTACAGTAAAAAGTTCAATCACGCAATGAGATACTTATTTTAGTACCAAATATCACTTAAAATAGGAGTTTCTTCATCTTCAAGTAGACCTAATTCTTGTTGAAGTTTAACTGTATTTAGATTTATACTGACATCAATAATATCAATACCAAAATTTTCAATTAATTCTATATCGTTCATATCATTTCATTTGTTAAAGTATTTTTGCATAATCTTCAATAGGATACAATACGTACCAAAAAGTATCTTCTTTATTAAACTCAACAAGTATCTCTTCTTTACCTCTATAAACTGAACATTGTTCTTTCCAACCAAAACTTGAATCAAGTGGACGAACTATTATAGAATTAAGATATAAATTATATCCAACTATCTCAGCCTCGACATCAAACTTAAAGAGAAATACCTTTTTCTTTAAATTCTTTTTTACAAATTCAATTAGCGTTTTCATAATGTCTATAAATTGATTCTCGTGCATGTCTCATATCTTCATCTCTTAATGGCACCAAACTCAAACATCTTACTTGATTTAAATATAAGTTTGACGAATTGTATTTTACATTTTGTGTTGAATAAACTTCAACTTCTGCTAAGTAGAATGTGATATCTTTATCAATATAGGGTTCAAAATTGTAAGCAAATACACTCATCAAATGTTGTTGATCTCTTTCATCTCTATATTCAAGTCTAAAATTGCATATATATTCACCATTCTCTTTATAAGTTTTGGTTACTTGTCTCTTGTGAATATTCGCTATTACTTTCTGTACCATGATTATTGTTATTAAATGATCTTACTTCAATACAAGCACTTTTATCTTGATATGGACAATTTTGTTGATAAGCACAACTTTCACATACTTTAGAGAAACTCTTGTTTATATCTTTTATTGTTCTTGGCATATTGATCGTTTTTATTCGTTTTATAAAGAGGAACTGTCTTAATTGCAGGAATTAATAAATAGGTATGGTTTAACTTTTGTTTAACAATTAAAAACAGTTCCTTTATTTATATCTTTCAAAGTATTTACAACCGTTCTTTCTTGATGCTTTAATACGATGTTGTAATTTTGTACAATACATAAAGAAATTCACACATCGGTAATATTTGCATATACTACAATGTCTATCTTCTTTTGATTTCGTATTAGTCATATTAGTTGTTTTCTTTTTATATTGTAAAGATACCAATAATTTATCTATAGTCAACTTTTTAGTTCCACATTCTGCTCAAGTTTATAACCCTTTTCTTTTAGGAAGATTTTCACAACAATCCTATTCAACATCTTCTTTCCATAATGCATATAAGAACCTACAAGATTGTTTTCAACTTCCCATTTTTTAAACGTTTCACTTTCTATGAATTTCCATAGAAGTTTGTCAAAATCTTCATTTGATAGTATCTTTTGTTCACCTTTTGGATTTGTTATGCTTACCATTACTCCAATTGTTTATGATATGAACTTACTTCCATTGTAGACATCAAATTTTGAATTCTTGAAATTCTTTCCCAATCCTCCAAAGTAAGTGTTTTATGTTCATTATCTTCTTGATTGTGAGAAATTTCATTTTTAGAAATAAATGCATCAAATAAATCATTCAAAGATGATTTCATAATTTTACTCCATTCCTTACGATAGAATTCAAACATTCCTTTAAGATCTATATACTCGATACGTGTTAAATCAAACTCAATTATATTAGGTCTTGATTTACTTGTAAAATAAGATATCTTTTTGTTATTTGTAACTTTAGCATAACATTGAAACAATAATTGTTTATCAAACTTATTATTGTATTTGATTTTAAATACATATCGCTTTTTCTCTTCTTTAAAAAGATCTTCAATGTTTACATTATGAAGTTTACATAGATTTTCAAGTACACGTTTAGCATTAGATGCTTCACCATCAAGTCCTCTATCAACAAGCTCTTTAAGTTTGATTATTTTGTCTATAATTCTATCGTATTCCATAATTACAATTTTATCTTTTGAGTGTAAATAAGTTCACCTCTATATCCTCGTGAAATCAATTCATCCATTAATTGTCTTGGAGTGAAATCTTTTAATTTAGGATTACCATTTTCAAGATTACTTATTCTTTCTTTTCGTCTTGCAGTTCTCTTTTGAGCATAATTTTGGTTTTGCTTTTTTGACAATCCCTACAATAAGCCTGAAGTCCATCAGGACGACTTGAATTTTTACTAAAAGAATCTAACGGTAAAATTCTTTCACAACGTGGGCAAAGTTTAGTTTCTTCCATGACTATTCTTATTTAAAATTTATATGATATTTCCATAAGCACTATATTCTTGTTTTGATTTCTCGCGACTTTCATACTGTAAGGATTTATATAACATTTCAAATCATTTTGATCATCTTTCAATAATGCTTGAACCTTTTCTTCTATTTTAGAAGCCTTCTTTTCAAGTATATCGTATTTAGCATTTTCTCCTAAAAATCTAAATTTACCATTTGATACAAGTCTAATATTTAAAGTTCCTTTTCTTGAAAGAATGTTTTTCTCAGATGTATTCATACTAAATGAATGAATTGTTAAATTAAGTTTTTCAATAAGAGGTTCGACATCTTTAATCAAATACCGAGCTAATATAGCACAATCAATTTTGTTTTGACGTATTTGCATAAGTTTGTTAATCTCGTTACTTAATCGAATATCATCTTCCTTTAGTATTTGCTCAAATTCTTTCATTGTCTTCATAATTCTTCAGTTTTTAGTTGTTGTTCTTTTTTCAATACCTAAAGATACTCCTTATTTTGGAGATAACAAACGTTTATCTCCATTTATAGTCCAAATTAATATTTATTAAGAAAGGGCAACTTGTTTCACAACAAATCATCCTTTAAAAACTAAATAATCATGGCTTGACAAAATAAAGAATTCTTGTTTCTTTTATATCTGCAATTCTTACAGTAGGATAAAGTTCATCCATTTCTTCTAAAGCAATCTTATTTGCTTCATTCGTAGTTCTTGCTTGAATTAAATAATTTACATTGTATGCTTTTTCTTTACCTTTTTCATTTACTTCAATCCAAACACCTTTTACTATATAAAAAGAACCTTCTTGATCTTCATTAGAAATGAATCGAAATATATTTAATTCCTTTATAGGTGAAATTTCAAATTCTACATTTATATTTTCTTCACCCCATTTTGTAGCAAGTGCTTCAGCTTCAGTATAATTTACAGCTTCACAAGCTATGACGTTGGTGAACTTCTTAATTTTCATTGATGTTGAATTTTCATCTACATCATAGTACGTCAATGTTATTTCGAAAAACTTATCCATTGTTATTGCAACATTTCTTCAAATATCGAACATTTGATTTGATAAGTTCCATTTGTTCTTCTTTGATTTCTTTTTCAAAATAATCTGAAGGTGTAGGAATACGTTCGAACTTCTCTACCTTTTCAATATCTTGTCCGTTTATAGCTGCAAGTATTGGATAACAACTGTCTGTGGATCTAAATATTTTTTCATTCTTATAAGGAATAAATTCTTTAGGATCACCTTGTCCAAGAAAATGAAGAGGTTTCAACAATGAATTGTATGATTTCAATTTCGATACAACTTTACTTCTTGCAAATGCAATGTTATCTGTATTCATTATATGTGGAATAGCTTTCTTACTCATTCCAATACAAGAAACATATCTATTCCACATAAAGAATTTATAACAATCATACCAATCTTCCCAATTTTTACCTTGAGGACAAGCAAGAATTGTCGTATTTAACAACTTTCCTTTTAATCTTGCTTCTTTCATCCATTCTAAGAATTGATTGAAATTGATTAATGTCTGTTTTCTATCGAACAATACGTCAAGAGGTATTACTTCATTAGGTTCTAATTCAAGTGTCAATTGAAATAATTCTTCATTAGTCAATATTTCGCCTTCTTCTCCTGTACCATTATCAAGTATAGTAAAACGACCTTGTTTGATTGCTTCTTTTACATATTCACGATATTGTTCATTTTTTTTATAATATTGACCTATAATATAGAGGTTATTATCTCCTAACTCGCTTAAATTTAGGTATTTCATAGGAGGAGTTAAAAATATTTTCATTTTAAAGATTCTTTTATATTGTTAATAATTTCTTCAACATTATCTGGAATTTTTGCATTTTTAATTCCCGAATTCTCATATCTCCATAATGGTTGTAAGTTTTTATAATTGAAACAAATTCTTAATTGTGTTTCATCTAATAAATTAAAATAACTTCTTGGAACAATATGATCAATCTGCCAACCATCTTTTCCACCATAATTTTCCCAACTCATTCCTTCTTTGAATTGAGATTCGAGATGTCGTTTTAAATGTTCAATAGAACAACCAAGAAGGTCGAGTATGCTTTTATACCAATTACATTTATCAGGATTAGCTGGAGGAACATTCAATGCTTTGTAGAGTCTATTCATATATAACATCGAAGTTCTATAATTTTCATCTAAAAATCTCTTTTTACTTCTTCGAGATTCTGCACCAGTTTCCTGTCGTTTTTGTCGAATCTTCTTTTGAGAAATTCTTCCTTTTTCCGATTGTCTATATTTTTTATCAGCTAATTTTCCTTTCTCTGAATATTTATAACGAAATTTAGCAATCATAGAACATTCTTTGCAAATATAATATAAACCATCTTTATACGATCTACATTTAAAGAATTCTGATTCGTCTTTATTTTTACAACATTTAGGACAATATTTCATAAATTAAAATTCTAAATGATCTATAGGTGGTGTTACAAATACTTTCATTATATTTCCTCCGTTCTAACAATAAGACAATTAGGTTGATCAATACACCAAGCGATCAGTTCGTTTATACCAAGCGATTCGTCACCATTTTCAATTTCTTCAAATGTAAGACCTTTGTTCTTTCCTTCGTCAACAAGTTTTTCAAATCTTTCTTTTCTTATTTCATCTGAAGCAGATAAATATACTATATTATAATCCAAATGAAGATGATTTAATTCACAAAGATACAACATTTGTTCTATAACAGATTTTTGTCTACAACCAACTATATAGACATGTGCATTTGAAGTTACTTTTGTTAAAATATGAAATATTCTTTCAGTTATTTTCTTAAAAAGGAATCCTTCGAAAATACGTTTTTCTTCTTGTTTGATTTTTCTTACAATCTCTCCAACCTCTACTATTACACCTCCAGCCTCTTTTACTTTCTCATTAACATAATGAGATTTTCCTGAAAAAGCTCTTCCAACAACAAAAGTGACTGAAGGCAATTCGTCATTAAAACTTTCTTCTTTCTCTTGTTTAATCTCATCATCACATCCTTCTTTCTCGACTACAGCATAGTTTTCACCATCTTCACTTACTTCGACGCTATCAAAGTCAAATTGCTTTAAGATGTTTTTCGCTATCATTTCACATGACATAGAACCAAAATCATAACACTCACAACTTGATTCGAATACTGGGAACACTTTGTTTATATATTGTTTTACCTTTCTCCTTAGTAATATAAACTCTTCATCACGATTATCATGATTAACACGTTTTTTACAATTAAATTTAAAGATATGTCTGTGAGATTGTTCTAAAAACTTCACTAAATCACCATGATTTTTTGATGCATCCGGATAATTATGAAATCCTTCTACTTCAAAACGAATTCCTACAAATGTTTTCATATCGAATTTTTAATACGTTAATTTAAATCTTCTTTTAATTTCATCTTTATTAGAAATATTGTAAATCAAACAATAATCTTTTTTCTTCATCTGACAAAATTGAACAGGACCTTTGTAAATACATTTCCCATCAAGAAATAATCTCATAATTTTTTCACCATTAATATTTTTATTACGTGAAGCTTTTTTGATAATTTCTTTCGGAACTTTATCATCTATCCAACCGTTTTTGCGATAGATAAAATCTTTCAAATTAGGAGATAGTTCTTTCATAATAAATATAATGTCCTGTAGGAGAGTTTTTACGATATTCGTATTCTTTAGCTTCTTGTTCGTCTAAAGCATTCATTATAATATCAATGATTTCATCTTCTTTACCTTGTGGTACTTCAATTGAAATCTTCTCTTTTCTCTTCTTACTTTCAATAGTTAAATTAACAGTAGAGGTTTGATTTTTAAGTTCTGCCTTCTCTTTGATTTTTAAACATTCTTTCTCAAATTGATCTAATTTTGATCTTTGTTCTTCAATCCACTTTAATTGCTCTTCAACTAATTTAATTTCTTTTGCCATAATTGTAATGTTTTTAATTGTTTATCTAAAGATAGGACTAATTCGTAATAAACACTACTATTAGGTCCATACGAATTAGTCCTATTGAGACATAATTATCTTAATTCACATGCTCCTCCACTACAAGCTGTAGCTACATTCTCACCTACATTCTTATATTCTTGTTCCCATTGAACATTCTCCCAATCAACAGGTTTTTGATTTTTAATTTTCTGCCATTGATGGAATATATTGACATGCTTCAAACAACAAGAACACTTTTTGTCATCACCATTAAAATGATTTTTAGAAAATTTCTTGAATCTACGTACCCAATCATTTCTAAGTTCAACCTTATGTTGTAAATGAGATGAAATTGCATTTACATCACTAACATAAAGTCCATCTATATTGACAAGAAGTTTACCATCTTTCATATGTTTCTTAATAAAAGAAAGTAAATACTCATCAGTATAAGTAAGTAAATCGTCTGCCTTACCTGTAGCCGCATTACATGCTGTCCATATATCACCAAATACTTGCAATCCATCTACAATAAGACCTGATGAGAGTATTGCGCCTTGTCCATAAGTTTCAGCTAATTCTTTTTCATTAAGATAAGAAGTATAAGGAGCTTGAGGATAATCAAGATCACCTGTTTCAGGTAAAAAACTTAATCCACAAAATCCTTCTCTGTGTTCCCAAATCCAATCAGCAATTTCCTTCCATTCATTATCTCTAACAGAAACTGTGCAACTTATATTATGATGATATTTAGGTTTAAGAATAGATGAAGGATGTTCTTTATTAGTGCCTTCCATTATCCAACCTTTTTCAGTAGTATAAATCCTATAAAGAAAATCAAGAGTACTAAAATCTGTACGAACCATTGTTTTATCATCAAGTTCAATAGGAAATGATAAAACAGTTTCGTTCTTTTTATTCCAAAAAGAAGGATTAGAAATTTCAGAATTTACTTTTAAAATCTCTTTTAATGCTTGCTCATTGTTATTTGCTTGAATATTACGAATATACTTTTTAAAATGATAAGCATGAATACCAGATCCACAACCAAGTAATTGTGAAGCATTTCCTGAAGGTTTAATTACAGTTGTACGTGCAGCTTCATTTATTCCAAGTATATTAGCAACTTCTTTATTAGTTTCTTTGACAATTCGTGCACCATTTATTTGAATTCTTTCGTTAAACAAAATTCGAGGATTATCTGCCATGCCTGTAATACCTACACCAAGCAAAGCATCACGTTCCATAATCTTTTTTGTTGTTTCTGAAAGTAGAGGAAGATTTTCAGTATATGCTGCTTGAAATGTTCCTAATATAGCTGCTGTACGACATGCTTTATAAAAATCCTGCTCGGTTTCAATTTTCTTTCCATTGATTTCACATAAATTACAAAAAGACCATCCATATTCTTTATTACCATCAGAATTTATGTACATTGGATATAATAATGCTTCTGCACAAGGATTTATAACTGCTTCAGTATCAGGCATAAATAACAATCCAGGTTCTCCATATTGTTGAATATATTCAAAAATTTTGTCATATTTTTCCTTTGGAGCATCTTCATAAATAGCTACAGAATTATTGCATCTACATAATTCAGGATAAGTTAAGAACCAATCTCCTGTTTTACATTGCAACATTTCTTCATCATCTATATCAAATATAGAGATCATTGCACTTCTTCTAATACCACCACTTATAACAGCATCTGCAATAATGCATGACATCAAATGAAGTTCGAATGGTCTTAATTTTCGTCCTTTTGCTTTACTAAGAATCTTACGTAATTTATTATGACAAATTTTTAATGGTTCTGAGCCAGGAGCTTTAAAACCTCCTGATACAAAAGAACCTTCAGGTCTTATCTGTGAATAATCAAATTCAATATCCGGACATCCTTTATAATATGCTTCAATTAAATCTCCTACAGAATTTGCCCATCCTTCAATTGAATCTTCTATTATAGAATAAATTTTAGGGATATCATTTGCAACTCCTTTAATAATAGGAAGTTGTTCTATATGAACTTTTTGAACTGAAAATCCAGTACCACACCCACTTAATAAGAGTTCCATTAACTCTTTAAAGAATTCAATTCTATTACAATAACTTCCTGAACAATTAAAAGACCTAAAATTATTTTTCAATAATTGTGGTCCTCCATATTGAAGAGATCTTTGAGAACCAAGAATTTCTTGATTATTATATGATACCCAAGCTTCTTGGAAAACTTTGTTAAATGCATCTTTATTTTCTTCTTTGATCTTACCATCAAAAAATTGATAATGCATTTCCATTACTCTACTTACTGCTTCTTCCCAAGTCTCTTTTTTACCATCAGGCTTAACACGAGAATATTTACTGTAAAAAATATAGTCAGAAATTATATCCCGACTATCTACACGTTCATTACTCATTATAACTTACTTAAAAAATTTAACATTAATCTTCAATTGTAGGTTGTATTATACAGATTGGTAATGCAGGGTATTGAAATACAAGAGGAATTCTTTCTCTATCAACACCTTGTCCACCTTTAAATACAACCTTAGCAATTATCGTATTAAATATACTCTTTTTTATTGTAAGATATAGAGGTTCAGGTTTATAATTTTCGTCTTTTTGCACTTTTATTTTTTGAATTTGTAAGTGTGTTTGTAATGCTTCTTCACTTGGTATAAATTCTTCCAATTCTTTTATCTTATTAGCGTTTACAAGCGTTACATTACTTAACACTTTTTCACCATAATTTTTATAAGTATATACAGGTATATACATTTTTGGTTTTTTCATTTTTCTTAATTTTATATTGAACAATAAATTAACTCATTTCTCGCTCTTGTAATAGCTACAAATTTCAAACAATATTCACTATAAAGAGCTTCTTGTGATACTGCATATTGACTTGGAATCAAATTAGGATTTAAAAAGAAAACTCTATCAGCTTCTAATCCTTTTGATTTGTGAATTGTACTTAAAATAATACCGTCAGTATCTTCATCTGTATAAATCTTTGAAATATGTTCTTTCAATTTATTTACATCCTTCCAAATAGAATATAATCTCATTATAATAGCACATTTTTCAAGCAAATTAACATAAGATGGATTATTAATTGCAATATTATGAGGAATACCTTTATCAAGTAACGATTGAAGTTTTTCTTCTTTAAGAATTTCAAGATCGTCTATATACTTGATCTTTTCTAAAAGTCTACATAAAGATTCTCCAAAATCTCTTCCCTTAATACTTGATCTTTTACCAAGCTCCAATAACTTAATAAATACTTCTATTAAAGGTAAATTATTTCTACATAAAATAAAGTCACCATTTTGTGCTTCTTCAAAATCACCGTTTCTTACTATACCTTCTTTAGCATTAGGTGCAGCTACGATTCCACTTGAAAAAACTTTCTGTGCTTCTTCTACAATCTTCTTAGAACATCTATAAGTAATATCGAGAGGTAAAGTTGTTGTATTAGGAAATTCGCTAAACGAAAGGAAATTCGCTAAACTCGCATTTTGAAATTGATATATCATTTGATTTTTATCGCCTACACAAACAAATCTTCCTGATCTTGGCTTGATATATTGTAATAACAATTCTCTTTGTAGAGTGTTACAATCTTGATTTTCATCTGAAAATACTACATCAAATTTAGGAAATTCTGATTCGTCTATCAAAATATAAGGAAGATATAACATATCAGTAAAATCCATTATAAAATTCTTGTTATTTTGAATTTTATTAGCTTGTCTTACCCATTCGCTTTCAATCAATTTTATATCTTCAATCATCCTATCTTGATATTCAATATCTTTATCTATACAAATATTAGGAATATCTTCTTCATAATTAACAAATAATCCTACTCTCAAAGATGTCCAAATAGTTTGTAAATCAAATAGATATTTCAATTGTGTTTTATAAGGTATTTCTTTAAGATCTAAAATAGATTTTGCAATTATAAAGGTTTTATTCTCATTTAATTTCATTTGAAATCTAAAATTAGAATAGAGTACATTTAACCCTTGTGCATGATATGTATTTACTTTAATATGTTGAGGTAACCTTTCTCTTAGTTCTTCAGCAATACTTTTGTTAAAAGCCATAAATAAAGCTTTTTTATGACGAGGCGTTCTTCTTGCACATTCAACTATACATGTAGTTTTTGAAGATCCTGCTGTAGCACAGATTACAATATTATTTCGAGTCCTTTCGTATTCGTCAAAAATAGCTTCTTGTCTATCGCTCCATTTTACCATAATTATTTAATTTTTAATATCTTCTTTGTAATTATCAAATTGTTTATAATCAGCAAGTAAATCTGCAACAGCATTACCAAACACAATAGGATCATCTAAATTCTTTCCATGTCCTGGAGTCCAATTTATTCTTATTCGCACTTTTTTATCAAGTCTCTGTAGCTCATTATAAACTTCTCTCCATAAATCTTGATTTTCAATATCTTCAAAATCTTTAGAAGCAATATCAATAATTGTTCTCATACCATTGACAACATATTGACTATCACTCCATATTGTAACAAGAAGAGGTTTTTCATTATTCAAAGATTTTAATGCTAAAAGAATTGCTCTAAGTTCACATCTACTTATAGTAGTGTTTTCGTAACCTTCCTGAATAAAGTATTCGTTACCATTCCATTGTATATAAACTCCTGAACCTCCTTTACGAAGTTTCCAATAACAACTGCCGTCACAAAAGATTGTCACTTGCTCTCTTTTCATACTTAAAGATACCAATTATTTATCTTCTAATATCAATTTAGTTACTCTTATAAGATTTAAGAAGTTCCATATCTATTGATTGTATTTTATCAATATTATCAATAGATGCTCCTTTATTTACAGCATTTATAACTTTAGACTTTTCTTCGAATATTTTTCTTAAATGAACATCAATAGTTTCATTAGATAATAGAAAATATATATTAATACTATTCTTTTGTCCCATTCTTTCTAAGCGTGAAATTGCTTGTTCTAAATCAGTAGGACCTACAGGATATTCTATAAAAACCATATTGCTACAAACCTTCTGTAATCCATCTATACCTGTGGATAATGTTGCAGTGTTTGCAAATAATATTTGTTTCTTTTCTTTCCATCTTTCTACTTTATTCATCTTATCTTCAGTAGTACTTTCACCAATAACAAGTTCACTTTCATCTTTAAACTTTTGATGTAATTGTTTTAGAGGTTCTTTTAATGTACCAAACACTATGATCTTATCATCTTCGTTACTTTCGATCCAATCTTTTAAAAATTGTTCTATAAAATTCAACTTACCTTCTAAAGATAATCTTTTCAAATTAGAAATTCTCACAAGATGTTCAGCTTTTAACGCTCTTTCTGCAGCTTCTATATCTATACCTTCAAGATATGCAATTAAATCATCTTCTGCTTGTTTATATTCTTTTTTATTCGTAATTGGACAATTTACAATTTGATTAATTATATCAGGCAATTCTGTTAATACATCTCGTTTACTCTTTCTGAAATAACAATAATGAGAAATGATTGAATTAAGTTCTAAAGTATATGATGCTCCTGAACAATCCAATCCAAATCTCGTTCTTTTGGCGTTACAATATCTATATAAAAAATAGTGTAGACTTGGAAAGATCTCCTTAAATCTTCCTAATATATCAAGTACATTTATTAACTCTTGAGGTCTATTCATTATCAATGTACCACTTAAAGCTAATACCTTATTAGCATTTTTTACAATCTTTTTTACACTTCTTGATCTTAGAGATTTTGGATTTTTACATAAATGAATTTCATCTAAAATTACAGTACCCCATTTTTTAGATAAACTTCTTGAATACCTTAATTTGATTTCTTCTTTTGATTTTCCTCTTTTATAGAGATAATCATAATTAATAATCGTAACGTCAGCTTTCCAGTCAGTATTCTCACCATCTTTAGAATCTATAACGTGAAGAGTTCTATTAGGATTCCATCTATTCCATTCATTTAACCAACTTGATTTTACTGATGAAGGACATACTACCAAACAAGGAAATAAATCAAGTATTTCTGTATATAAAATGCTCTGACCTGTTTTACCAAGTCCACACTCGCAACCATTAATACAGTTACCATGATTAATCATATAAGTTACTCCTTCTATTTGATAATCTCTTGGTTTCATAGAGAGGTTGAGATATTCGATCATTTCTCGAAGAAGATCTTCATCTATCGCTTTAGGCTTTTTCTTCAATTCAATTTCACATGGTAATACAACCTTTCTATTTTCAAATTTGTTTGATTCTAAAAACATTTTTAATTTATAAGAATCATCTAAACTTATTTGAAAATACCATTCTTTTGTTGCTATATTGTATTTTGCTTTGAACTCTCTCTTCATTATATTAATGAAATTTCTATTGTATTCAAAGCCTACATATATCCAATCTTTCTCTCTGTACCAATATCTCATATTATTATAATGTCAAATGGAGGAATCTTATTTCGCAATAAAGTTCCTCCTAACTTTTAAACAAAACTAAATTTGGCTACATTAAAAACTTTTCTTTAAATTCTTGAAGTGTAAAAATAGGTATACCTAATTGTTCAGCTTTACTTTCTTTTGTAGATCCACTATTCTTGATTTTAGTCACTACACAAGAAGTTTTTTTACTTACAGACGATCCTATCTTATGACCTTTATCAGTTAATTGTTTTTCAAGATTCTTATCTCTAAATCCTGTAAAGACAACTGTCATTTGACCTTCAAAAGTCCTTTCTTCTTGACCGTAATAAGTAATAGGAATATCAATATCATTATTTGTCCACCAATCTACAACACCTTGAATAAACGAAATAGCTGCAGAAACGCCTACACCTTCAATATCTTTTTCAATATCTAAAGCCCAACTTTCATCACATTCTTTTGCAAAAGAAGATATTTCTTCATAGGAATATAATTTCAATCCATCAAGAATTTTCTGACACGTCTTTTCAGCGATTACTCCATTAAATACATTACAAGCTGTTAAAAACTTTGCAAAATTTGTACCTTTCTTCTTCAAATCTTCAAATTGCTTTGAAAGTACTTTAGCTGCAACATTTCCTAATCCTTCAATCTTCTTCAAATCTTCTTCACTTAAATTAAGGATTTTAAAAGGAGTATCATAACCAGCATTAAATAATTTTTTAATCGTAGGCTCTCTAAATTCTTTAAAGTCTAATACTGAGAAGAAATAAACACATTTAGCAAGTTTAATACCATCACAATTTGTATTTTTACAAACCAAATCAACTTTATTCTCATCCCAATATAATTCTTTTCCACATAAAGGACATATAGAAGGTACTTTAGGATAAAGATTATTACTATAAATAGTCTTCAAATGTTTAGGTATAACATCACCTGATCTACATATTATTACACGAGCATCTTTGGTTATATTATTATTAACTACATATCGAGCATTATATGCAGTACAACGAGACACTGTAGCACCACACAAATCTATAGGTTCAATATTTACAACAGGAGCAAGTCGTCCATCTTTAGAAATTTGCCAATCTACACTTTTTACTACAGTTTCTTCTCTTTCTGACCAATCAGGATTTTTATAAGCAATAGCGTATCTTGGATTATTATTAGGTAATCGACCAAGTTCTGCTCTTAAATTCGAATCATTAACATCTATAACAAGACCATCACATTTATATCCACGTGTTAAATCTTCAAATAATTTATTCATCAAATTTATAAAAGATTCTTCAGATGTAACCAACGAACCTACTGTTGTTGAAGTATATTGAACTTGCGAACTTGGTATAGTTGCTTCGTTTAAAAAATCAAGTTGTTTTTGTTTTGACCAATCTTCTCTATCACATCCATAACGTACATATGTAACGTGTGATAATATAGGATTGACTTCTGATGAATTAATTAAACCTGCAACTGCATTACGAGCTGATTTATATCCAGCGTCTTCTTTAATTTTTAAGAAATCAGTCGTTTTAAATATAGCTTCACCGAATGTAATTTCTATTTGATCAAAATCTTTCGGTTCCCATTGACTTCCTTTTATAAGTTTATAATGTTCAGAACAATCTTGACCATATTCACCATCACCTCTTGTTAAAGCATGACCTACAATATCATTAACACATAATGAAATACCATCATATTTAGGTGTTATAATTAGTTTATCAGAAAGTTTAAGGTTACATGAATCGACCCACCTTTTAATTTCTTCATACGTTTTAACCTTTTCTAAACTGTACATAGGAAGATGTAATTTTTGTTTCCTTCCTTTAACTTTGTCTTGAATACCTTTTTTAAACCAATCGTTATTAGGATCTATTTCATATAAAGCATCAATCAATTCATCGTATTCACGATCTGTCATGATTGGATTACCTTTGCGATAAGCATCGTTTGCTTTTCTTATTTCATTTATTCTTTCTTCTGTAGATTTCATATTTTATTCTTTATTAAATTTAGAAAGGGCTGCTCTAACGTTTTCAAATGAATCACATAAATTATCTGAGTTATCACCCTCAACTTCGCCATTTAGTTTTAAAAATATTTTGTAGGCTTCTGGAAATTGATCTTTTAATTGTTTAGTGGTATTTATATGATCTAATAAACAAGAAAGTTTATTTTTAATACTTTTTATTTCTTTATCTAAAGAAATTAACTTCTTGCAAAAATCTTGAATCTCTTTATTCTCTTGAAGAAGTTTAATATTCTTAGTTTCATAACAAGAATACCATTTATTTACTGGCACAGACTGATATATTAGTTCTACATTAGTTGAGATCCTATTAAATGAAACAAACGTTCTTTTATCAAGAAGTTTTGGATATTTTCATCCATTTCAAGAATTTCCTTATCTATAGACTCCATCAAAATGGAATTGCAAAGTTTACCAAACTTTTTAAGTTGCGATTCCATTTTACTATAAACTGTTTGCATTAAATTTTTAATAATTTGTTCACGAATAGAATTCGTTAATCTTACACTCTTCATAATATTTTATTTTTAAATTAATAAGCAAATTTCTTGAAAGTTTGTTTGAATTCACAAAAATCATTTTCATTTAACCAAAACCAAGAACCATAAACATCATTCATTAAACGTTTAATCATCTTTTTAATTCCACCTTCGATTATATTCATTTTCTTTCTTATATCGCAAGCTTCTGCAACTACGTTATAATATTCTTGACCTTCTGCAATTAACAATCTTTCGTCAATAGATTCTCTTTGAATTCTCATTTCTTCTAACTCTTGCAATCTATTCTCAATCTTAATTCTTCTTTCTTTATTAGTCATATCTTTATCATTTTTAGTTGTCCTTTTTCAATACCTAAAGATACTCCTTATTTTGGAGATAACAAACGTTTATCTCCAAAATAAAAACGAATTAAAGACTTTTAAGATTATTCACCAAAAAATTGCTTAGTCATTTGTTCTCTTTTATATCTTATTTTATCTTCTACACCTTCCTTTTTAGCATTTTCCTTGTAACGTTTCTTTAATATTGATGCTTTATCTTCGTTACTTTTTGAATTAAAAGACATAAATGATATATTTATATCACCTTCATTTTTAGGAAGTTCCTCTCTATATCCCATTTGCTGTCCACAACATTTACAATAAGGAATATTTATAGGAACTGTACCATTTTCTGTATATTTAAATATAGGATTTATTTCGAGAATCTCTTTTCCAAAATTTTTACATTTTTCGTTTTCACACTTCCAATATAACATAATCTTCAATTTTTAATACTCATTCTTTTTATCAGAAATTAACCACATATAATTATCATGTCCAAATTTAAAATCCTTTTTTGAACGACCTTGAATTCTTTCTTCAAAAGAGATAGGATTCATCTGAGATATTTGAAAAACCATGTGTTCTGCAAGATCAGTCACATCTTGTGCCCCTCTAACTTCATTAAAGTACACATCACGAGTTTTTGGAGAAAAACTCTCAACAAGATAAACTTTTATTTTACCTAAAAAATCAATAACAAGAAATTGTTTCTTAGTCATTGCTACTATAGTCCATAAATCATTTATATCTATCATAACCTTATTATTTAAAAATTCATTCTACGTCCATATTCAGCTATAAGTAAACTGTCAGAAAAGTTATCATCTTCATTCTTACATTTATTTGTTCTTCTAAGATCTACAGTAGGAAAAATTCTATGAGAAGCTAAGAAGCTCATTTTCTTTGTATCAATAACTTGAGTTTTACCTGTTATAGAAGGTTTTGTTATCACATTAACTCCTCTAAACATTTCTTTTTGCCAAATCTTGGGATTTACTTTTGTATAAGGTAACCCGATTGTAGCAATAACACCTTCGATTAATCCTGCTATAAATCCAAAGTTAAATGTTCCTTTTGCTGAACTACCGAAAATTGCGTGTATATTCTCAATTATAACATGACAATTATCTTCATACTTAGAAAGGTTTAATAATGTATTACTTATTTCGACTGCATCTACATTTTTCGCATTTTTCAATAAAAAAAATGATTCTATGAATTTTCCAGTTTCATCTACAATCGAGATACAACCTTTAACACCGGGGTCTATACCTATATAATATTTCATACTTCTAATCTACTTACTCCATTTTCTTTAATAACACGAATTTGACTAATTTCTTCATTCAGTTTTGGTACATGAGTAACTATAAGAATAGGTTGCTTGAAGAAACTTATAGAAGTTGTAATATTCTCAATACCAAGTGAATCTACACTTTCCAATATTTCATCTATAAGTAAGAATTGCATTCCACCATATTTCTTAGTAGTGTTGATCATTGATTGAAGAGCAAGTATAAGTGCTATTTCACAACGTGCTTTTTCACCTTCAGAGTAAAATGTAAATAATTCCATTTCATCTCTAAAAATGTAAGGTGTAATTTCTTCTTTAAGTTTACCGTTTGCGCCTTTCTTAAAACCTTCAATCATTAATCTTAAATCACTACCCATTTTCTTTAAAATATCATTAGCAGAAAATTGAATATTCTTCAACTGTTCCATTGCAAGATACATTTTAAAATCCTTGAAACGTTGAGTCCATTGATTTATATTGAAAATATCATTTGTTTTATCTTCTATTTTTGAAGCAATTTTAGAAATAGATTTGTTTATACTTTCTATTCGTTTTTCAATATTAGATGTATCTTTTTCTTTTAATGGTTCTTTTAAAATTTCTTGAATAAGTTTTTCTTTATGTTCTATTGTCTCATAAGCTAACTCAACTTCAACTTTACCTGATTTTAAATTCTTATTCAATTTTAAAATCTGTGTATCAATAGTATCAATTGATTGAATTACGGTATTTAATTTATTTTTAATTGATCGTTGTGATTGTAATATAGAGTTTTCTTCATTTTCAGTCTCCTTTCTTAGAGAGTTATATTCTTTTATAACTTCATCTAAATCTATTACAATTTGATTATATTCATCCTTTTCTTCTTTTTCTTTTTCAATAGAATTATTACATTTATCTTTTTCTTCTTTTAATTCATCAATATTTTTATCACATTTAAGAAGAAATTCATGATGACATTTAGGACAAACAATTACACCTGACAAGATGTTATCTATAGAATTAAGAGTTGATTTCAATTCTCTTATTCTATCATTATGTTTATCAATTTCCTTTTCTGTAGACCTTTTATCTTCTTTATATTGATTTAAATCTTTATCAATTTCACTATATACTTCCTGAAATCTATTTAAATCAATAGACGATAATTCTTTTTCAACCTTTTCTTTTATTTTTTCAAGATCTTCTTTCTCTTTAAATTTATCCTCAAGATCCTTTTGATAAGAACCTAATAAAATTTGCAAATCTTGAGTCTTATGATCGATTTTCTGAATTTCTTGTCGAATCTCTTCAATTCGTTCGTTTCTTTCAGCTTCTTGATCTTTAGAATTTTCTTGTTCTAATTGTTCTTCATATACAGAAAGTTTGCCTGTCAATAAAGATTTTTCATCTTCTAATGAACGTTTTTCTTCAGTTATTTCATCAATTTTTTCTATAATAACATCCTTTGTTTTATCAATCTTTGAAAAATTGATAAAACGACTTATAAGAGCCAATTTTTCAGTATTAGATGCTTTAAAGAAAGAATTATAATTATCTTTTGTTACAATATAATAGGATTTAGCATCTTCTGCAGAAATTTCAATCCAGTTTGCTATATATCGATTTCCATCAAGAACTGTAGCACAAGTCACTGGTGTAACTTTTTCTTCTTCGTCGATTAAAGATAATCTTAATGTAGAAGAACCTTTTATACGTATTTCTCTTTCTATAGATAGAGTTTGTTTACGTATAAGGCAATATATTTGAACACAAGTATAAGCTACATCAAATCCATATCGAATCAACTTTTTATCTACATTTCCACGTAAATTAACACCGTAAATACCATAAAATAAACCTTGACCAAAAAATGACTTGCCTCCACCATTTGAAAGTTGATCATCCTGAGTTCTATTCTCTCCTATTACAGCAATAGGTTTATGTGCAAAATCATAATCAAGAGATTCAAATGGACCAAAATTCTTTAATACTAATCTTCTTGGATACATAACATCTTTTCTTTAACAGATTCGTTAATTTCATCAAACAATTCTTTATCTTGTAATAAAGCTTCTCTAACATTATCCATTCCTTGTCCTAATCGATAATCATCGCCATAATAGAACCAAGCTCCTTTTTTCTGACATAAACCAAGTTTTACAGCAAATTCTACTGTTTCTTGAACTATATCGAATCCGACTCCAAATCTCAACATTACTTCACACGTTCTTAATGGAGGAGCTATCTTATTTTTAACTATCTTAATTTTAGTCTTATTAGCTACTGCTATATCTCCACTTTTATCTGTGCTGATTCGAGCAAACTCGACTCTTTGTGTAGAATAAAATTTAAGAGCTTCACCACCAGGAGTTGTTGTTGTAGGTCCAAAACCAAAACCTCCATTAATTTTTTGTCTCACTTGATTAATACATAATAGAATGTTTCTATTCTTATTACATATGTTCTTGAAAATTCCTAATTGTGCAGACATTAATCGAGCAATCAATCCAATCTTAGCATCACCAACATCACCTTCAATTACACATTGAGGAACAAGACCTGCTACTGAATCAAGAACAACAATGCCTATCTCAGGTTCTTCTAATCCTAAACGAACAGCTTCAAGTGCACTTTCTGCAGTATCAGGTTGAGAAAGTAGAAATTTATTTTGATCTAAATCAAGTCCTATTTTCTTAGCATATTCAAGATCTAAAGATTGTTCTGTATCAACATAAAATACAGCTTTACCTCTTTTTTGCACTTCCTTACATAAATGTAATGCAGCAGTTGACTTTCCTGATGATGGTGGTCCATATATCTCATGTATACGAGCATTTGCAAAACCTCCTCCAAGAACTTCGTCAAAAGCCAAAGATCCTGACGAAATTGTTTCCACTTCTATTTTCTTCGTCACAACAATACCTTGTCCTAATCTTTTTTCAATAGTTGATAAAAATTTATCTAATGCCATAATTATAATACTTGTTCTAAAATAGTTAATCCTTTTTCATAAGAATAATCATTCTGTTCACAAAAAATCTTAAACTTATTGATAATATCAGAATTAGTAAGAGTTTTAATTTCAGATACTTCTGCTTCTTCTGAAATCTCTTCAATTTCTTTAGCTTTCATCTTTACATCGATACCAAGTTCTGTATAAACTTTCTTATCAATAGATTTGAGCTCATCCTGATTACCTTTAAATTCTACTCTCAAAAGATTATCAGGATTTTCATCTTTAAACATTTTAACAATCTTATTAACTTGTTTGAGAGTTGTTGCACTTAAATCAATAACAATCTTTCTAAATTTCTTTCCTTTCGAAGGAATCAGATCATAAGTCAAATCATCGTAAATGATCCAAAATCCTTTATTTTCGTCTTCACCAAAATTATTTTGAGTCAATGATCCAAGATGAACGAATTTTTCTCCAACTTCTTGATAATCATGAAAATGACCTTGAAAAGTCATATCAAAATCATCAAATGTCTTTAGACTTAATCTATTTTCTGTTACATGACCAAGATTCTTACTTCCTGTTATAGCAATATGTCCTAAACAAACAAGTTTATCTTTACTATCCTTTTCATCTTGAATACACTCAATAAGTTCATCAAATCTTTCTACCCAAATATCTTCATCATAATAAGCAATACATCCAAATAAAATATCTCCTATTCTAACAATATCTATATCATCAATGAGTTTAAAATTAGGATGATGTTTAAATGGTTTAAGAAAAGAATCTGAACTTTTATAATCTGATGAATCGTGATTTCCTCTAATACAAATCAATTCTATACCAGCTTTATCGTAATGATCTAAAATCTTATCCCAAGAAGATAGAACAACTTGTTTTTGACTTATTCTTGAATCAAAAACATCACCAAGACAAAAACATTGTTTTAAATTGTTAGTTTTACAGATATCAATACCTTGTTTTATCAATAATTCTTCAATTTCTTGATAATTAGATTCTTTTAAATGAATATCTGTAAAAATCATTATGAGTGGTTTCATAACGAACTAACTTTTAAAACATTATCTAATCCTGATAATATATCATTCTTTTCTTTCTCTGTATTAAAATAAAAATTTTCCCAAACGTTTGAAATCTTTATTTCAACTCTATACTGTTTCTTGGATTGACTAAAACCCATATCACGATAGCGTCCAATTGACGAAATTTTAATTCTTTGATTTCCTATTTGTACAAACATAATTTTACCAAATTAAATAAGTTCCTGTTACTCCAATAAATATATCTGATTTCTTTGTAATTAAACCGTATCCAGCTCCAATTGATATACCTACTCCAAATCTTTTCTTCTTTATAGGTTTAGTCCAAACTGTTACATCTTGAATTTTACCAGGTAATTGAGAATTTATCTCAATCTTATTTTGATTGTCTACTTGTTGTCTTGTTATAAGAAACTCGTTTGTAAGATTAAAATTAATCTTATATTTTTGAATATGAGTCGCCCATATCTCAAGATCATAACTTATTGTATCTGTCTTTTCCTGGAAAATATAACACGAATCCGTCTGAATAGATTTATCAACTAATTGCTCTTTCCCTTCGTATTTATATTTATATTCAAATTTAATTGCTTCTACAAGATCCTCTTTATCTCGTAATTGAGAATAAAGTTCTTTATTTTCTTTTTTCAATTGAGAAAAACTTTTTGAAGAATATATCTTAGTATAACGATTTAAAGAATCAATGTAGAATTCAACTTCATTTGAAATCGTTTTTAATTGTTTTTTATAATGTAAATTATCCCAAATTAAACATACGACTAATAAAGCTAACGATACAACTAAACAAGTTTTAATATCTATTTTCATACGAAACTTTTTAAGGGAGGAATTTCTTCCTCCCATTAATACTATTTCTTCATTCTATTTCTTAAACCTGCTAATCTATCTTGAACAGATTGAGAAGTTTTAGATGAAGCACGATCTTCGTTTATTGGACTTTTTTCTTCAGATTCATTCGAATCATCATTTTCTTCACTTTCACGATAATCGTCAAATGGTAACATCATTCCTTCTTTCATCATATCGTACCATTTTCGTAATTCTGTAACAGAAAGATTAGGAAGTTTTTCAGTACCTTCGTATTCTGCTTCAATATAATCATTAAGCTCAGCCTTCATCTTAATCAACGGCGGATAAGATGTTGTGGGGGTAGAGGTTTGTTTAGGTTCTTCTTTCTTCTTAGAAGGAATTTTTGCAACTTGTTTGACTTCATCATCTTCAGGGACAAGTTTTTCAAGTTCTTCAAGAGCGTTCAAAAATTCATCATTTTGAAAGATTTCAAAACCATTTTGTTTATCAAATCTTTCAAGACCTTCAATTTGCATATCCCAATCTTTTCTTGAAAAGACATCTTTATACTGATCTTCCAAAGAAGGTAATTCTTCGAGTTCTTGCAAAATATTATCAGGAACTCTTGTTCTCAAGAAGAAATCATCCCAACTTTCACGTTTAGAAGCATCAGGTAATCCGCATGAAATATCAAATTGTGACTTACCTTTTTCATTTAAAGTTGTATTAATAATCAAAGGATAACCTTCATCACAATCTGAAAAAATATCTATATTAATTACATTATCATTAGATCTTTCAAGAGAAATGTTTTTCATCTTCTTCCACCATTGTGGACGTACATCAAAACGGTGAATTTCATCTTCAACATAAACATAACAAACATAATTCAAATTTGGACTAACACCCCAAACCCATTGTTTTTGTCTATTGAAATAACCTGTTATAGGTGCTAAAAATTTCTTTTTCTCATCTGAATCTTGAATATCATTCGCAAGTGCATAGACAAAATCGATATAAATCATTACAGCATCTTTGCCGCCCATTTTATCACTATGAACATCAGATGTAAAGACATCTTTTTGTCTCACCTCTTTTTTACCTGTATCTTTTCCATCTTTATCATAGATAGGACATTCAATAGGAAGTTTTACAACTTTACGTGAAATATAAGGTTTTTCACCTTTTACTGAAGGTAAAACTCTTAATTCATAACGACCTTCTTTATTTACTGTATAAAAACTTGCTCTACCACCTTGATTCCCAAATGCAGGATTTTTCATTGTGGCTTGCGCTTTTTTCAAATCATCATCTACTTCATCAATACTAACTTGCTTCTTGTACTTTGAACGATCAAAACTCATAATAATAAAATTTAAAATTAATACTTACTTTAATTTAATACTTTTCAATTGTTTTAAAACTTCTTCATTAATCTTCTTATACTCTTCTATATATTTTTCAAATGTTTCAAATTCTTTCTTAGTTTCAAAAATCTCATAATCTCCAATTTTATTCATAAGATGTTGTAAGGACATACCAAATGCAACAGGTTTTTCAACTTCAACATTCTCTTCGCCATTTCTATTACCATAAGATATTTTAATCAAATCCCAATTAAACGGTGCATGAATACATTGACTAATAAAAAAATTCTCAGTTAATTTTATCTTCATAATTCAGGTTTTATAATAGTAAATGAATTTATTTTACCTTCGATTAATTCGTTCACAAATTCTTTAGGTGTTACTTTAGGTAACAAATTATTTAATTTCTGATCTTTACTTTTTATTGCCCACCATAATGCATCTAATTTATCCCTTTTTGACTCAATTTCTATTTGCTCCATTAGATATTCTTGATATTTATCATTAAGCAAAACTAACTCATCAAGTCCTTTTTCAGTCAATTTAAATTCTTCTTCATCGATAGTAACTTTACCATTATTGTTAGCAGCTTCTCTTCTGTATTGTCCTTTCAATTCAGATACATAAACATCACAATAAAGTTTTGCTTCTCTTGCTTTTCTTTCGTAATCTGCTTTCCATTGTCCTATTTTATTCAATAATGCAGGTATTGTAACTACTTCACCATATAAATTAGAATAATTGATTGATGTGATATTTTCAAGATAAATCTCTTCATCTACATCAGGTGATATAAGCACAATTGTTTTATCTTCTTGTTCAATAATAAGTTTCATATCTTCTTTATTTTTATGTAAAGGTATGGTTTTTATTCGTTTTATACAACATAAACCATACCTTATAAGTATCCTTATTATCTAAATAATGTACCTTATGTTAAAACAGTAAATAACGAATTTATTGTCGTCTGTAAAACGTATTCTTGTCTAAACTTATCCCATTGAATATAACCATTAAGAAGTAAAATGTTCCCCTTACTATTTCTTAATGGTTCTGCAACTTCTTCAAATAATTCAGGAAATACATAGACGTTTATAAAATCATAATTACTTTCTAATGTTATAGTAGCAAAAAGACCTTTCTTAGATTTTCTCTCTACTAAATCTACAACATATCCACCTATAGAAGCTAAGCGATATTTTGTAGTGCCTGTCCAGTATTTAACTTGACTAATATCGTAGAAATCATGTTCATCATCATAAAGTTGAGGAATATGATAATTTCTTACAAGATATTCATAATCAAAAAATGCAAGTCCTGATACCTTCTTTTGTTGTAAAGTCCACCACCAATCATTTTTCTCTTTACGAGCTTTAATAATATTAGTCAAAAGATCTTTATCTTCAAGAATCTTCACTTTCTTATTTTCTCGATAGGATTCAATCAATTTCAATCTTTCATGAGGACGTTCTATATTCTCCAATTTATCAAACGCACCACTATAGATGAGATTTTCAATAACAGATTTGTTTACAGGAGATCCTTTTATTACACATCTATCTATAAATTCATCAAGTGAAAAGAATTCTCCATTCTCATGTCTTTCCTTTGAAATAAATTCTTGAGCTTTTTCACCACATTGTTTAACTGAATTCAAAGTCCAATACATACTTCCTGTTTTGACATCTGAAACAATATTTATATCAGACTTATTTATATCTACAGTGCGAAGTTCAATGTTACCTGATTTCTGAATTTCATTAACATAAAAAGGATAATCTTTACTTTCAGCATAGGAGAATGTTACAGACCAAAACTCAATAGGATAATGCACTTTCAACCAAAGGCAATTATATCCATTTCGCGAATAAGCGATTGCATGGGATTTGTTAAACGCATAGGCACCAAATTTCACCATTTGATCCCAAAGTTCTTTTGCATAAGATTCTTCTACACCAAATTTATTGATATAACCTTTTACAAACTTTTCTTCATACGATTGAAGTTTTTGTAAATTTTTTTTACCAATAGCTTTTCGGACACCATCAGTGGTCTCTAAGTCAAAATCAGCAAGATACTGACAGAGACGCATTATATCTTCTTGGTACACTATAAAGTTTTTTGACTTTGATAAAACTTTTTCTGCACCTATTGGGGCTTCTTTATCAATTTCTCCTTTCTTAGCAAGAATATATTCATTATGAAAATTATTCTCAATAGGTCCAGGACGATATAAAGCTGCACATATCCCCATCTCATCAAGACTTTCAGGCTGCATCTGAACGCAATATTGCGAAAGTCCTTTTGCACCGAAGTGAAATGTGTCACTCAAAAATCCCTTCTTTATATACTCAAAAACTATCTTATCATCTAAAGGAATATCTTTATAGAGATCTAATTTAATACCATGATTCTTATAAATCAAATCAAGCATATCAGAAAGTTTTGATAACTGCTGAATTCCTAATATATCTTCTTTTAAGAATCCAGCATCTTCAATTTCTGAACCTTCCCATTGTGTAACCATTAAACCTTGCTGTTTCTTAATAGGAGTCCACTGAGCTGAAGTTTTCTCATCAGGTAATACTACTGTACCACAAGCATGAATAGAAGATGTCTTCGGTATATTAAGAATAATCATCATATCGTCAAAGAGTTCTGTGTTATCTTTGACGAATTCTCTCATTTCTTTATCCTTACAGATGACTCTAAAGAAATCCTCTGCACTTTCCATCCCTTCTTCATCTCTTAATCTTGCTGTAAATCGTCTTACTGTTCCAATAGGTAAGTTGTGACAGCGAGCAAGGTCTGTAATGGCAGCTTTAAGTTTTAATGTACCGTAAGTTCCAAGAGATACGACTTGTGTTTTACCAAATCGATTCTCCATATATTCTTTTACTCTTTCCCTTCCTTCAGAAGGAAAATCTGTATCGATTTCTTAGTCCGGGAGACTACCAAGTGATGTAGTCTCCCGGATCTCCTTTCTTAAATCTTTAATTGTTATCATAAATTTCTTTCTTTAAATTTGACTAATTTTCAACATTATTTAAAACTTTATTCAAAATTAACTCTCATAATCTACTAAATTATCACCTTCTTGTAATTCACCAACCTTAACAATCATCTTTTCATTATTACGTAAAATTCGTACAAAATCAGTAGATTTGATACAAATAGGTGAGGAACTATTTTCGTTTATGACTACCTCTTCAACTTTATCATGACGTATCAAACGACCTGTTGTTAAAAAACGTTCAAATAGAAGGTCATATTCAAGAGGATTAACGTTTACCAAACCTAATAAATAAGAAATTAAACTTCCGGCACTGCTACCACGCCCACTGCCTAAAAGTATATTTTCTTTCTTACACCAATTAACAATATCTCTTAACATCAAAAAATAATCGACTACATCTCCTTCTTCAATTACTTTCATTTCTCTTTCAAGTCGTTCTTGAATGACTTCGTCTGAATATTTCTCAAGAAGTTCAGGATGATCTTCAATACCTTTAAATATCAAATCTTCAAACATATCGATATTAGTTTCGTATCGAAGAGCTTCTTCGTCAGTCATGTGATAAACAGGCATGTGCCGTATTTGTGTTTCAATTACAAAATTGCATTCAAACGACACTTCTTTTAGATTTGAAACGGCTCTTTCCCACGTAGAAAAGAATTTTTCATCATTACCGAATAAATAACTTAATTCTTCAAAATACTCTTGATAATTTTTGAAATATTGATTTTTACTTTCGTGTGTAATTATCTTACCAATAGAATTTAATTTCTTTTTAACAGGATACCATTCTTTCTCTATATAATAAGCATCACACATTGCAATAGGTTCAAATTCACTTAAAAAGAATTTTTTTAAATTGTTTAAATAATCTATATCCTTTTCTTCTTTTTCAAATACAGTTGTATCAAGTTGATAATAAGGTACTATTTCTTTTAGATTTGTAGGTATATTTCTATATTCTATTGATTTAGGATCCCAAATTAAAACTAATCCATCATAACAATCTTCAATATCTTCTTGCGTAACAAAAGCTTTATCATTTGTATTTATTATTTCATTCAATTTTAGAAGGTTCTGCCAACCTATTTGATTTTTTACAAATGCTTTAATAGTGTACTTCAAATCTTTTTTCTCGTCTACAATTATGATCTCCATTCCTTGAATAGAACGTAATCCTGCTTTTTGACAAGCATTTTGAAATTTCATACAGCCTGCTAATGTTCCTTTTTCACAGATACCAAGACTTGTGATTCCTAAGAATTTAGCTTTCTCACACCATTTCTTATAGAGACCTACACTATTTAATAATTCAAGAGGACCATGAATCCCAAGATAAGTATCTATATAAAATTCTTCATCTTCAAGTTTAGCTTTACCTAACCATTTTATAGGATTTAATTTTACTTGCAATTCATCTCCCTTTTTAAGAGAATACCAAATACTACCAAAACTAAAAATGTAATTATCACAATCAGTTCTATCACATGCCCAACGAAAATCTTCATCAAAAAGAACTTTCTTACCTTCTTCCCATTCTATAGGTTCAAATAGTTCATACGTTTGATTATTTATCTCAATGACATAATCTCCTAATTCTTTGTAATCTATAAAATTGTCATTAAGATATTGAATTAATTCTTTATATAATTCTTTCATATACGAATTTAATTAAAAAGGGCCAGAAACATATTTATTCTCTGACCCTCCTCTATCAACTAAAAAAGAACTGAATATTATTCTGACACTACATCAAAATGTTTATCACACACATGCTTTACAACTGTATAATAAGTAGATAATGCTTTAGCAATTTGATAGAAAGAACGTCCGTCATTCTTCAATAGTTCATCATAAATCTGAGAAGAAAGATCTTTCATGCCTTCAGGTTTAGTTTCAGATTTAGGTTTAACATTGAGAATTGTTTTCGGAGCTCTTGGTTGCTTTTCTTTTTTTTCTTTTGGCTGTTTCTTTTCTTTCTTCACAGTTTTTGCAACAATCTTTTCAGTTTTCTTGGTTTCTTTACGCTTTTTCTCATCTTCAGGACGAGGTTCTTCAGCGTTTTTACTAACAGATTCTGCGTGTTCTTCTACTGTTTTTTCTTCTTTTGCTACATCTTCATCAGAAGCAATGTACTCAGGATCTGTATAGGTTTCTATACCTGCTTCTTTTTGTTCAATCAACTTTGCAAGTTCTTCTTTAGAATACTTTGCATAATTCTGAATACCAAGTTCATTAGCTTTTTTACGAAGTGTTAACAATGATTCTGCCATAACTTTAAATTTTACGAATTAATAAATTTGTTTCTTTTGATGACCTAAAGGTCTACATTTTCTCATTACGTTGCAACATTTGGACATGAGAAAATGTTATCTCTTTTAATTGTTTAAGTCTCTGTTCTACGGAACCTGATATAGTCTGATAAGGAATGCTATTTAATTGAAGAATTGATCGAATAATCAGATCAATCTCTTTCTGAAATTCTTTTTTCATCGACCTTATACCGTCACCAACTACATTGAATTCAATAGGTAAATATATCACCGTTCCTAAATCATTCTTTCTTTCTTTTAAGATAGAAAGTTGTCTTTCTGTTTCAATTCGAGTAAACTGTTTTTCTTCTTCAGACATTTCTTTGAAACTTAGTATCCATAAAGTATATGAAACTACATCAATGATACATCTATCACTTATCAGACTTTTCTTTTGATCGAGGACTTTCATATACTCATCAAAAATAAGTTTCTGAGACTTCCAATCACCTTCTTCGTTGATTGTAACTTTCTTTTTCTTTAAAAGATCTCTTACTTTCTCATTGCTGAATAAAAACTCTTTAAAATCAGGATCTTTTTTAGCTTCCTCAAAAAGAGTGGTTTTGCCGGTACCTTGGGCACCGACAAAATTAATTTTCAAATTATCTTTCATTATTTTGATAATTATCTATTATCTCCTGAACCATGTATCACCCCTCTACGAGCTCTCGAAGCAAGTTTATTAATATTACCTTGAGCAATCTCGTTCATTGGTTTATCAAACGTAATTGATGCAAGATCAACAAAACTCTGTAAAAGCTCATCCCATCTTTGTTGAATCTTTTCTCTTCTACTTTCAGGGAAAATACCGAAATCATTCTTTTCTGTATCCCAATCATCTCTCAAATATTTCTTCATTTGTTCGCAAATCGCTCCTGAATGAATAGATACTTTAAAGAGAGCTGCTGTAGGATTTTCACTTGGTTCCGGCCAATCAATTCTTTCTTTTAAATTGAATTCGGTTCGAATTGCTGCCATATACCATAAACAATCTTGAAATTCTGCTTCAATTGCATCAATTGGAGCTTCTTCATTAAGTTTTTCATAAAATTCTCCGACCTCTCCGGCAAGCCCGAGTGTAACATAAATCAATGCTATCTTTGGAGAATACATTTTTGTTGTGCTTGCTAAATTCTCGTAAGATTGATAATTCGTAACTTCCATTTACTTCTTTATTAATTTGTTCTACAATAAATAAATAATTCTTAGGTAATCGATCGTTTTTAGATCCATTTTCTTTCGACCACATTGGTTGACAGTTTCTATAATTAAAACAAATAAGAATCTCTTTTTCATTTGTTAAATCAAACCATCTAATAGGAACAATATGATCAACTGCCCAACCATCTTTTCCACCATAATTGTCCCACGACATACCATCTTTAAATTGACTTTCTAAATGTTGTTTAAATTCATCAATGGAACAACCGAGAAGATCGATGGTGTGATAATCATTATATCCTTTTGTAAGATGTCTGTGAACTCGATTTCTAAGTCTTTTTATCAATCGATTGTTTACATTAGAATCGATTCTTTCTAATTCTTTTACTGCTATCTGTTCTTTATGAGTTTGACGATACTTAATATTCGCTCTTTTATAAGATTCAGATTTTGCATTTAATCTTGCTCTTTGTCGACAAAGAGCATCGTATTCAGGATCAATTTGACGTTTAATAGCTTTAGAAATTGCTGCTCTTTTACTTAAAACATCTTTTCCGGTTTTCTCTATTCTACGTTGATTTTGTTTCTTTTTGCATTCCTTACAACAAAAATGAAATCCGTCAGGACTGTTCTTCCAATGATGAAATTCAGACAAAGGTTTTTCTTGCTTACAATATCTACAAACTTTAACTCCTTCCGTTTTAATTTCTGAATCCACTTTATTTATGATTAATTTTCCAAATTTGGATTTGTCTTAAAAACTCATCTCGACTATTCATAGAATTATCTAAAAATAATCCTGAACAATAATTTGTTACCATAGAAGAGTTATCTTCTGCACCTCTCATACTTACACACATATGTTCAGCTTCAATATAAACAGCAATTCCTCTAACAGAATCACCGAACACTTCTTTGAGATAATCATGAATCTGTTTTGTCAATTGTTCCTGAAGTTGAGGTCTTTTTGCAAACCAATGAACAATTCTATTTAATTTAGAAAGCCCTACAACATCTCCGCCTTCTTGTGGAATGTAAGAAATATGGCAAACTCCGCAAAAAGGTAAAAAATGATGGCTACACAATGAATTAACTTCAATACCCATTTCTGTTACCATCCCTGTATAACCAGTTCCTGGAAACGTTGCAATTCTTGGTCTTTCTTCGTAAACTCCTGAAGTAATTTCATTTACCATCATCTTTGCAACACGATAAGGAGTTTTTACCATATTAGGATCATTCTTCCAATCATATCCTAATGCTTCAAGAAACTTACCATAAGCTTCTTCTGCATTTTTCATTATTTCCTCTTTTCGTTCTTTAGAGAGAACGATATTTTGACCTGCTTTTAATTTAAAGTCCATATTATTTATTCCTTTCTTTTTCCCAAATAACAATTTGTAATCTATCTGAATAGTGATATCCATGTTCAGCACAATATTCTGCTACCATTTTTCGATTTTGATCTAATTCATCATTCGAGCTTCCAGCCGGCATTAAAACAATATTCCACGGATTAATAAATTTATTATCGTACCAAAGCTCTTGACCATCAAAATCTGTTGGATAACGTTTTCGACATTTTCTTTCAATATCAAAATCTATTAAATCCTTAATTTGACTTTCAATTTCTTTAAAATCTTCTCGACAACCTACAACATATTTTAACCTATAATCTTTTGCGTATTCAATTAAGTTCCATAAAGCTTCCTTATTGTATCTTGATGAGGCATGTTTTTTCAAACTTGATGTCCAACTTAATCCAAATTTTTTCAATTTTTCATTAGTAGGTTCAGAAGAAGATAATTTTGGCGAAATATTTGCTAAATCAATTCTCTTCAAAAGTTTTTCGTCTACAACTATAGAACCATTTGTTTCAATTGAAATATCCATATTATAATCTTCTCCAATCTGAATCAAATCAAAAAGAACCTCTTGATTTAAACATGGTTCCCCACCGCTTATGCATAAAGTAGTTGTCAATGGATATTTTTCAATGATATCCTCAACATCTTTATATGTGAATTTATTCTTTTCAGGAGAAAAGCTGGAATAAGCGGTATCGCAAATGCTATTATCAAAACAACAACGTAAATTACAACCAGACATTCTAACAAAAATTGTCGGCGTTCCTGCTTCAACTGATTCACCTTGAATTGAATTAAATAATTCTATAATAGGTTGCTTCTTCTCATAATCAAGTTTTCTTAACATTGTTTTTCTATTTTAGGATTAATAAAATATTTTCCATCAGATTCTTTAGTATGACGAAAGAAACTATGCAGTTCTTCTGACCAATCATTTAATACGCCAACAGAATAAGCTGCAGATAAATCTACAGGAAGTAAATCGAAATCATTTATTGTTGCTTCAGCATAACCTGTTGCAGTTTCATGATAAATTACCTTACTACATTTTACATTCCCTTCGCCATTATTAAATTCTGTTGCTTTAATCATTGCATTAATCATATAACAAATATACAATGCAAGATTTTCAGCAGAAGGACTTATAGGAAGTTCAATCCAACGATCACACCATTTTTTCATATCGTTCTTATATTCTTCCTTATCTTTATTCCAAATCAACATACAATGATCAAAAGAATCAATCCATTGTCCTATATTTCTCTTAATCAAAGAGAAATCTACAATCATTCCTCCATTATCAAGTTTATCTGAAGTTAAAAATACTTCAATGATTGCTGAATGACCATGAATACTTTTTCGACAACGATTTGTTGAACAATTGCGTACAATATGTGCTCCTTCAACTTTAAATAATTTTCTAATCTGCATAATTTTAATTCGTTTAATTATTTTGTCTAAAGATACTACTTTACTTTAAAGCATCTATCGAAATGGTGTGCAACAGTTTAATTTTTACATAAATATATGGAACAAATGTCTTCTTTCCATTCTTATAAATCTTAATAGAATCGTAAATGGGATAATTATTCTTGATCTTATATTCAATATTGTCAAATATCACTGTTTCATCAGGTTTTAAAAGATAAAATTTGTCCCAATATTTAGTCTTTTGATTCTTAGGTGAATATTGAAATGAAGGTAATCCTTCTTTATTTAGAAACTCATTTTCATAAAATGATTTAAATTGTTCATCAAAATCAAAAATACAACTTAATGAGAACTTTTCTGATAATTCTATAATTTTAAACTTTTTCTTATTTGCTACATCATTATTTATTTTCTTGAATTCAGCTTGTTCATATATCAATGCTCTTAATTTATAACTAAAATATTCCAATTGAAGAATTCTAAGAAAATCTTCTTTTGATAATTCTCTTGTCTTTTCCATATTCAAAAATTTTCTTGTAAAATTACAAAAAGAATTCTTGAATACGATTATCTTTATAAAATTCTTGTATAAAAATTTATAGGTTCTATGACATTATCTAATGCTTCAAGTAATTCTTCTTGAGTTGCATCTCCTGGATCTTTTTTCTTATCTTTCAATTCTGCAATTGTAACATTAAAATATTTTTGTAAAGTCAATGCTGCAGTTTTTATCATTTCAGGTTTATCAGGATCATACATTAAAATAACATTACGAATACTTTTCTTTTGTCTTAGTAGCGAAATTTGATTATTCCCTATATTATTACCAAATGTAAATACACACTTTATCTCTTCACTTTCATATAGATGTAATTTGTCATCTACTGAAATATAATCAAACATTCCTTCTACTATAATAATAGTATCTGTATTATCTGTTATTAAATCATAACCACCTACAACATTGGCAAATCCGTCTTTAGAGTTTTCATATCTAAGAACGAGTTTCGATTTTCCCTCTTTAAATTCTTTCAAATTCTGTTCGTGCCACTCTTTACTTTTTTTAGAACGTGCTAACCAAGCTACAGTTTTATTTTTCATAGTAAATTGAAAAATGAACTTATCATGTAGCTTTCTTTCAAGAAAAAAATTTGTTATAGCTGGTTTAAATTGTTTATAATATCTTTTCTTAAATCCACGATTATTTAAATACTCATTACTTTTTATATACTCAAGTTTCTTAGGAAGTTCACATTCCCTTAAATCAAAACTTGTTTCTTCTTCATTATCTTCTTTAACAAGAGGAGTCAATTTTGATACCTTTACACTATTTTCATAATCAACTTTAGCAAGATCTAATCTTCGAATCTTTTCAAGAAACTTTTTTAAAGTTGTTTTAGTACCGCATTTAAAACAAAAAAATACTGCATTTGTACCGAGTTCATTAAAGTGAATTCCCCATTTTTTACCACCTTTTCCACAAAATGGACAGACTTCATCTTTATTAGTCAACCAACCTGCACTTCCATTAGGAGAAAGTGAAAGTTCTTGAATGATTTCGTCCTTATCAACCTTAAACATAATTATATCATATTAACTTTTCGTTCACCTCTTTTTAATTTTTCAACTTTGTCTTTAGATTTTTTATGATTGAAATTTCGTTCATCTTCATTACTGAATAATTGTATGGTTCTTGATTTGTCATAAAATCTACCTTTATCATAATTTGTTGCTATTGGAAAAGTTAATTGAGATTCTTTAAAATCACGTAATTTATCTATATAAATACGCATAGTACAGTTATTCTTTTCTTCTCTTGTTGTATTGCCTGTAAAAACGAATGAAAACGGCTTTACTAATGTTCTATCTCCTTCTGTATAACTTCTATCAATTACTTTTTCAGGATTATCCCAAATTTCAATAGGTACATTACCTGTTTGTGTTGCTGTTATCCCAACCATTTTAAATTCTACACAAAGATTTTTGAATAACTGAGCACAAGATTGAAGTTTATCCTTCTTAAAATTAGGATTATTATCTATTGTACTATTAATACCAGTCTTTACAAGATCAAGTGAATCTAAAATTAAAACTCGAGGATAAAAACCATAAATTTTATGATAATCAAGAACAATATTCCTAACTTCTACCATTGAAGCTTCACCGAATTTTTCAAAACCATAAACTGTTATATCTTCACCATAATTTTTCATGGCTTTATATGCATTCATAATTTGTTTTTGGTCTTCAGGTTTCAAAAAACCACTTCTAATATCATTAAATTCTTGTCCTGTCCAATATTGATCATACTTATCAAGGCAAGCTTTTACACCACCTTCTAATTGTATGTGTAATACAGGATGTCCGTCATAAGCTGCTGCCATTCCATGATGTCTTAATACCGTAGACTTACCTTGACCACTTTTCATGATCCATAACACAGTATCTTCTATCAAAGCTCCACCATAAGAAATTGCGTCTAACCTATCAATACCTAATGTTATATGATCAGGAACTTTGTTTTCTTCTGAATCACACCTTCTATTTTTCATTCGAGTTTCGAATCCATTAAAAACTCTTGAAAAATTTCCTCCATCATGTCTTAGAGAAATAGAAAGTATTCGTTGACTTTCTTCAAGATTTACTTTAATTGCTTCATCTTTTTTATTTTCTTCATATAAATCATGAACTTTCTTAGACAATAATTGAAATTCAACATCTTTAATGTATGATTCTAATTGATCTATTATAATCTCTCTATCAACTTTATTTGCGTTTTGAATTTCAGCAATTGTTTCTTGAACTGAATCATTTTCTATATATTTTTGAGAAACTACTCCAAGCGAAGGTACAACTTCATTCTTTGTAAAGATTTCGATAGCCTCTCTTAATAAATACTTATAACCTGGCCATTCTTTAGGTATTAATTGATAAGTCAAATTACATACAGCTATTCTTGTTAACGAAATATCTGAATAAATCAACTTAAATAATTCTGCCATAAAATTGGCACTTAATTTCTGAGCCATATCAAATCAAATTTATTCCTACTTGAACTTCTTTCTCACACTCTCTCAGAGAATTAACACTTAGGAACACGCTCATACAGGTATCGTCGTGTCCCGAAGCAGCTTCAAGTTTACCATTATCACTTTTAAACGTTATAGATGAGAATTCACCAAACATTAAATCAACTGCTTGTCTCGTTTCTCCTACAGCATAAGGACATTTTAATTGACCTCTTTCAAACATTGCTGAAAGACTTGGTAATCCTGTATAAAGATCCTTCTTATTTCCTTCAGTCGTAGTAAAAGTTTCAATGTTTTTCAATCCTCTTTCTCTTGCTAACGCAGATAATATGGACTGGAATCCGTTTGATTCACATACAATTTTATTAGGTCTAAATAATCTATCAAGTTGAACAATCTTATCTATCTGCTCATTATGAGACATTCCTTTTTGTCTGTAATAAGTAAGTAGATAATAATTCTTCATTGAATCAATACCCCAAACTGAATATACAGTATAGTCTGCACCAATATTACCTGAAACAGCAAAGTCTACACCTATATGAACTCTTTGTAATTTTATAGGATAATCATCTATAGAAGTAGCGAATCTTATATTTTCCATTCCTACAGTTGATCTCATCAAATATTCATAAGGAAATATTGTAGATGAATCACTAATAGGTACTACAAGATACTCACGATTAAACACGATTGTTCCAAGTTCTTCTCTCTTTGCAAGAATCTGATCAAACGTATATCTATCAGGAGCAAGTGGTCTACCATCAGGAAATATAACTGGATATTCAAAACAGTAAAATCGCTTATCAGCTTTCAATACTTGATATAATTCATTTGGTGCAGAAGAATATGGTGTTCCACAAATAATAAAATATCCATAAGGTTCTACGATAGGTTCAATTGTTCCTTTTAGAAGTTCTTTAAGTTTTTCTCTTTGTTCGTCTGAATATAAAGAAGATTCATCAGGCATATCATCACATAATACAGCTCCTACGTGGAGACCGCGGATGAAACCATCGCGACCACGAATATGTAATGTACTTCCTGTTTCAGTTGTTATACCTGTTTCTCCAATAGATGCTTTACCATTTGGATTAAGTTTCTCAGCTATCAAATCATTTGTTTCAATTTCCTCTCTTACTTTTTTAATCTGAACTTTCGCAAGTGTCATCGTAGATGTGATATAACACGTTTCTTTTCTGTTTTGATTATCTACAGTATTTTGTCTCCAAGGAACAGGCTTACAATAACTCCATAACCTCCAAAGAATAAATGCATAAGACCACATATAACTATTGTGAACAACAGTTCCATCTTTATGTAAATACAAGTGATCTCCATCAAGATAAAATCCATAAAATTTCATCTTTTCACCCTTTGTAACTTTAATTCTACCTCGTCTCATATCTTGACGAACTTCTATTTTAGGGGCTTTCTTTCTCTCAACTCGTGTAGGTATAGTATGTAAATCAATAGAAATTGTAACTTCTTCTCTACCAAATCCTTTAACAATTCTTTGATGAAATGTTGTTCTAAATCCTAACGACCAAGCTAAATCTCTTATTTGTTCAGCAAAACTATTTGTTTTTAAAGTTATTTCAAATTGAGTTTTTCTACTATTTAAATATCCATCTGTATCTATTAATCCAGCTAATAATTCAAGTCTCTGTTGACGAGAACCTTTCATATAAATATCAGGAATATGTTTATTGTTTAATACATTTAGTTTTTTAAGATTGTGTAATAAAACATTATTATGTACTTCTTTACCTTTTAAGGAATATCTGTATTTAGATTTAAGTTTATTAAAATCACAATCAATTTCTTTTGCATATCTTTTCCAAGAATTAACAATTTCTTTATCTGCTGATGTAAGAATTGTACCATTACTATCTCCATCTCCTAACCACGTTCCAAATATATAAGGATCTATAGGTAAATCTTGATTTGGAAGATCCCATCCGTTAACTCTATATCCGTATAATCTTTTCTTTCTTCCTGCCGAAGTTTCATTTACATAATCTTCTGCAGAAATTTCAAGAATATTTTGACCATTCTTTTTATTATATCCGTAATAATTTTCAGAATATCCAAATTTATCTTCCTTCAAATGAAGTATATGTTTTGAATTAACTGTATAATCTAATCCATGTTTTTGATGAATATAATAAGAATCATCTTCACATACATGTGTTTCTAAAACAGTTCTTGGTGTCGAATCAGGCCCCATTACTTGATCTCCAACTTTAATATCTTCAATCTTTTTTAAAGAACCATCATACATAACTACCTCAGTACCAGCAGTCTCCGTCTTCCCAGACCCGCGACCACAAAGATAACAGCTCCACGGAAATAGTTGTGTCATATTACCCCATTCAACATTTCTCCAACCCATCCTAAAATTAGGGAGCATTGTCAAAATGAAGTAATTCAATGAATAAATCTTTAAAGTCGTATCCATTGAAGCTTTTACATTTTCTATATAATCAAGACTTTCAGAATCAAGTGTTCTACCGAGATATAATGTTTTTTCAGTTTGAGTAAGTATCTCTTTCAACATTTTATCAACATCATTATTATAACCTTCAAGAAGTTGATTTAATGCTTTAGGAGATAGATCCTCAATTATTTTATCTACAGTATCATATAGATAATTCATTTGATTTACTGAAAGTAAATCTTTACCATCTAATGTTAACATAATTGAAACGAATCTCTATATCTTTTTTGTTCGACTTTTTGAATAATCTGTCCTTCTCCTCTTAACTTTTTAATACACGAAATTAGATAATGAGCGTTTGCTTTTGTATCATTCAAAGCTCTATGTGCATCAACAAGATCAATTCCTGCTAATTGACAACAAGTGCCAAGTTGATAATTCTCTTGTTCTAAAGAACTTATATGAGCCCAATGCATTGTATCTATATAATATTTTACATACTTATCTATATCATCATTCATATATGTAAAGAAATTTCTCAAAAAAGGATTATCAAATCCATTTGTACTTTGTCCTCCTATATTATGACCTGCTAATGTGCATAATTGTCTTGGATTCTTATACTTAGTAAACCAAGTTTTGAGTTCTTTATATATATCTTTTAATGGAGTTGCAAGTTCTTCTTGCATCTGTTCTGTGATCCCATGTACTGCGGTAGCTTGTTCTGAATAGATGAGATCTTCTTTATAATTATAAGGAAAAATTCTATCAAGTTCATCTACTATCTCCAATGTCTTCATATCAATACAAACCATTGCTATTTCAACACAAGGAGCATTTTCAAAAGCAATACATTTACTATTACATAAATTGCCAGTCTCGAAATCGTAAACTAAAATGTAATTACAAGATGTTTTCATTCTTCACACGCTTTATTAATATCGTTAGCTAATACATTGTATAATTTTATAGTACAATGTTTTTTAGGTATAATCACAATTTCATTTCCTCCTAAATATTCAGGAATATGACCTCTTTTAATATAAAATGTTACATCATTTCTATTAAAAGGTTTACCATTATCTTTCGTAAAATTCTCATTTAGCCAAATTAAAAGACCTTGAGCATTAACATCTCTTATTAAATATTTTTTTTCGTCCATATTATCTCATCATTAATAATTTTTCAAAATCAATATCACGCATTTCTTCACTCTCGTATTTTATAAAAAGATTCTTTATAGGATTATCTTTGAATGAAGCTGTTTCATCTTCAAGTTTGTTTATAGCAATTATAGGATTACCATTTGAATCATAATCTTTTTGAAACGAAATTATGAAATATTTCAAAAGACTATATTGATTTTCACCAAAAATAAAATTTCTTTTCTTGTTCTTTTCTGAAAAATCATCCCATAAAAATGCTTCTGAATAAAGTCCTAAAACAGTATCGTTATTAGGTTTCTCCAAATAATTATCAATTCTATGAGAGAATCTTTTTAATCCTATATTCTTAAAGACTTCGTTACATATTTCAATAACTTCTCTATCTCTATTCATTATGCTCTTTTTTTAATAATTCGTCAATCATTTCTTCAGATATCTGACGTTTCAATTTCTTTCTATCTCCAAATTCATAAATTCTATGACATTGAGGACACGTCAAAACTATATTATCTTTATCACATCTTAATTTTGGATGTGCTCCTCTTGAAAGAATATGACTAAAAAAGATTGGTTTAAGTTCTTTTCCAAGATAAGTGCCACAATGATAACAATAATGAAATCTCTCATTCCAAATCTCTTCAAATATAGATTGTAAATTATTAGATTTTTCTTCTAAATTACTTCGATCTATTCTTACAGATTTTCTTTTACTATCACAATCTTTACATAGCCATTTGATGCGATTCCAAATCTTGTAATTTGTTTTACAACACACACAAGGTCTATTTTCTATCCTTTCTTTCTTTATATATCCCATTCTCTCAATCCTCTAATCAAAGCTTCTTCTATACTTATAGAAGGATTTTGTTTTAATTCTAAAAATGCAGAAGCTAAAACTTCGAATTCTAATCCTTCCTTTTTAGCAATTTTGAAATTTCTTTCTATAAAATCAATTAGATCTTCCATTTTTACATGCATTATAATAATAACAATCTTTACATTTTAATTCATCAAAAAGAATACCATTATATTCTCCACAAAATATAAATCCTTTTGGAGTACTCCAAAATTTATGTCTCAAAAAATCTTTATATCTATCAGAAAAATAAGATTCTTCATCTTTTTTTAGAGGGTTGATCAAACATCTATCTCTTTGAAATTTTGAAACATAAAACATTTTTTCTCTTGTTCTCTCATTCCAACGTTTTAAAGCGTTTGAACTTACTATCTTTGTTAATGTTAAAGGATATCTGCTTATATTATTATTTCCTGATAAAACAAATTGAAACAACAAATATTCCCATAATTCATTTGTCGATTTTATATTTGAATTTAAAAAGAATTTTTCTATAAGTTGAATTTCTCTTTTCTTCCTTTTCAAACTATAATTAGGTGAACAAGTTAATCTCTGTTTTAAGTATTCAAATATTTCACAAAACTCCTCTATCATAACAAAATTGTATCTCTAAAAGTTAAAGAAAAGGACGAATTATCGTCCTTTTGATTTTGTAAAATTACAGAAATAAATTTATTAATCCCACGTTATCTTTAAATCAACAGTCTCTTGTTTCTCTTTTTCTATAGGTTTATATCTTGATCTATGAAGAGGATCTTCTTCTGCTACATTATTATATTCTTCAAGAGCTTTTTCTTTATCTACTGTTCTTGATAACCATAATCCTATCATTTGACCTGGATTAAGATTACCAATACTAACTTTACTATCAACTGTAGCATCGTAAAGTTGAGTATATAATGGTTTACTATAGACAGAAGGAATATGTTCCATAAAAGGTTGTTCGTCATTAGAAAGAAGAGTTGCTCCTATTTGATAGGAACAAATATTCGAATCCTTCTTTTCGAACCATAATTCTATATTTTCAATAATTTCTTCGCTTTCATTTTTAATGATAATAGCTCTATATTGCGTTTTTACATCTTTAATTTCTGAAAGACTTATTTCATCAAAAAGATTATCAAAAACATCATTTGGAACTTCAGTAGACGAAGGAAATCCACCTAATGAGTTTATATAGTTTCCTTGAATATCAAGATAACCTGAACTTACAGTATAATATAATTTCAACATAATTGCATTATTTATTTACAAATCCTGCTAAAGACCAAAATTCTTTCTTTACAGAATTATCAATTGTTATTGAACCACCACTATTACGTATTCTTGATATATAAAACTCAGTATCTTCTTTAGCAGGAGGAGTTGAGTTTTCAGTTTCTTTTTCTAAGGAAATATTGTAAAAATCGTAAGTATATAATCCTGCTTTTTGTTCTTTTGAAAAGACTGCTGTAATAGGTATTGTTCCAAGAATAATAACTCTCAAATTAGACTCCGGTGTAAATTCAGCATTTGAAGTTAAAATCAAATTTTGATCATCTACAACTGAAACAATTTGATATACACCATCATTTAAAGGTTTACTACCATCTTCTCTTTCAAATCTAATTGAAACAGGAGTTGAACCTGCTTGACCTCTCACTTTTCCTGAAAAAGAAACGTTACCATTTACATTTCCCTTTTGATTTATAGAAACTGTTCCAAATTCATAATTTCGTGTAGCATAACTTATTTTTACCCAATAAAACTGATCATCTTGAGGACAAACAAGATTATCTTGAATATCATCTATAAAAATTATTTGTCCTAAATTATTAAACGCTAATCCTGGAAGAACTTTATAAGTTCCATTGGTCGTACCTTGTTCAACTTTAAATGGATCATTCGGTTCAAATTCTACAGGTTTTTGAAATCCTGTATTAAATTTACTCGGATCGTTTGTTACAATTCCATAAGTATAAGTTGCTTGCAACAACAATTGTTTAAATAATGAATTTTGCAAAAATCCTTGTAAATTCATTAATTCTTCTTTTTCAAGAAAAATATTTCTATATATATTTAATTGATTCATACCTTATATAATTTCAATAGTTATTTCTTCACCTCTTTTTTGAGCAGCATCAACTAATTCATTCAATCTATCAGAAGTATATCTTGATTCTGACAACATTCCTTTAGAAGTATTTTTACCAACAAGTATACATCCAGCGCTATCTTTTGCTGTATTTCCATTATGTATAAGAATACCTTCAAAATGAGGAACATCTAATAATCTTGGAAGATTGCGACCAAATTTAGGAGACCAATTGTAGATTACTTTATATTTACCATACGGAATAGCAGATTCTCCATAAACTTTCTTCTCACCATTATCAAATATTCCGTTCTTGTTTTTATCTATAATTTTATCTTCTAAAGTATTAGAAAAGAATTCATTATTCACATATAATCGACCAACAGTATAATTTTCTCTTGGCCATAATCTTTCAACTCTTAATTCCATATAGCATTACTAATTAGCGATATATATATACTTACAAACATCCATATCTCTAACCAAAAAACAGGTTTATCATATTTATGAATTAAAAATCCTGTAGGAATTATTAAAATTAAAGGTATAAATATATAACCTGCAAAAATCATATAAAGTAATGAAGCTAATCCGCAAACTATTGTTGCTCCTATATGAACTTTACCATCAAGTTCTAATTTAAAGCAAGGCGCTGCTCCAACAAAAATTAATCCAGCACAAGCTAAAAATGCACAACATTGATAGTTTTCGCCATCAGTTAATTCTAACCATTCAGGTAGAAGTATTCCTGCTGTTAAAATCATTATAACTTGAAACCACCAAGCCGATCGGTTACGTTTCTGTAATTGATAATAAGTATCGGAAATGCTCCAAGGAATACCTATTAATTTTATCACTTTCCAAAGATAAACAACTAAAACAATTAATGAAATAGGAATTAAATACCACATAATTTTTATTTTTAAATTAAACAATTATTTCCAATCTGAAGGTATATCATTATAATCAGATAAATTAACACAACCTCTGTAACAACCTGTTCGTTTAGACGTATACAATGTACTATTGTAACTTGAAGCTTGCATATTTTCAGCAGGTATATATCCATTCGTAAATCCCCATAAAGCTGTCAACCACCCCATAAAAGTTTCTCTTTCATCATCCAATTCAGAACAACAAGATTCTCCTGTCAAAGAAGAACAACCTTCAAAACAAAATGAATAATCCTTACAATAAGCAGAAACGCCTTTAACTTTCCAATAATTTCCACCTTGCGTTCTTCTTCTTGTTACTGCATACGAATAAAATAAATAATAAAGATCTCCTCTTAGATTAGAACATCCTGAAAAAGCTGAATTTAATGATTCTACAGGACATCCAAAAAAAGGACTTGATTCTTTTTCTCCATATATATATTGTAAATTTTTACAATTTTGAAATACACCAGCAAAATTAACGCAATTTGTAAGTCTTGAAAAATAATTAGAAGGAATTGAATTTACGCCAGTACCTGAAAACAAAAATTGAACTGAAGTTACATTAGAACATCTTAAATCAATGTTAGTTATAGTTCCTAAATTTCCACAACCCATAAATGTTCTATCTAAAGTAGTTAAATTAGAACTTTCTATAACTGCAAACATATAAGATAATTGACTATTTTCAAACATTTCATCAGCATTTGTACAATTTCGTGGAAATCCTCCTCTAAAATTAGAAAATCCTGAAGAACGAAACATTGCATTACAATTTACATTTGCAGTTAGATCTTCTATACGTGGCATTTGTTGTAATTTACTCGTATAATCAAACATCTCTGATGCATTTGTTAAACCAGAAGCATTTTGAAAAATCGAATCAGATACTACTTGTAAATTTGAACAACCTTTAAACATAGCACTTGCACTTGTACAAGTAGATGGAATTTGAATAGTTACACTTTCTAAACTTTTACAATCTTCAAACATTTTAGAAAGATATAATACTGTTTCAATATTTTCAATTAAACCTGATCTTACCTCAATTAAACCTGAATTTGCAAAGCATTCTGTAAAATCACCTAATTTAGCCCAATCAAGCATACCTGGTTCAATTGAATTTAAACTCAAACAATTTGCAAATAATCTCACGCACGAACCTTGAACAAATCCAACACGTAATTTATCTAATCTACTTAAAAGTATACATTTATAAAATCCTCCGTTTCCAAAATTAACTTGATTTGTATTTTGAAAAAACCTTTCTACATACCTTAATTTATTTTGAATTCCATCAAGTAAAGGAGCTTCTTCACACGACCATCTTAAAGTTCCTATTTCTGAACCAAAACTAATCTTAATTTCTGTATTTTGTGATATATCAAGACTTTCTTTAAAAATCTTACCGTAAGTTATAGTGCCATCTCCCCAATCAACTTTTAAATTAGATAATCCTTCTTGACTTGTATTAAGAATAGGAAGACTAATTTTTTCAACTCCTGAACCACGAACAACAATGGCCATTGTATCTTCTATAGTTACAGTTACAGTTTTAGATGTTAAATCATTTGTAAAACTGCCTAAAGAATCCATACAATGTGGATAAGTAACTTTATAATTATAAGTTTTTTGTTCTGTTACTAAAAACAAAACTTCTCCATGACTATCAGTTGCTTCATTTAACTCTCCAATCTGAATTGAAGCACCTTGTAATGCTAAACTATCACTTGTTTGAACTTTAAATGTGATTTCAGTATAAGATCTTTTCAATGTTTTTGTTATAAAAACAGATTCGTTTTGAACAACAGCATTACCTGAAATAGTTTGATATCCTTCTTTCAAAATCGTATAATAATAACCGCTTAAATTATTACCATAACCTTTTAAAGTTAAACGACCTGGTTCTGATGAATTTAATGGATTCGTATTACCAACTTGACCACCACAACTAATATAAGCATTAGGAATTGGATTACCTAATTCATCAACTACAGTAAAAATTATAGAATACGTTGATTCACCCATTACAACATCTATTTCAGGATTTTCTGTAGTGATTGTTGTATTTCGTACTATATCTTCGTATGGCGGTTTTTTAGAACATCTATATTCTTTATTTTCAAGTGAAAGTGGTACATTTGAAAAGACTGCTTTTCCTTGTTGATTTGTTTTAATTGTCGAACCATTAAAAGTTATAGATACATCTTGTACAGGTAACTTTTCATCAGGATTACTTGGATTAGGAATGTAAGTTGTGTTAAAAGTCACATTAGTTGTTTTTCTCGTTAAATTAACACTTACATCAGAATTTGAACCTGATATTACTCGATTACCTTCCGTTTGATTTATAAAATCTCCATTACTAACTGTATATCTATAATCTCCATTAGGAAGATTAAACGAAACTACACCTTCACTATTAGCATATCCTATTATATTACCATTAATCGTTACTAATGCTCCAACAGCAGGATTTGATTCTTGAGTAATTGTAAACTTTAACACATAAACTGTAGTCGTTTGATGATACATTGTTACATTTACATTCAAAGCTTCATTCGTTACTCGAATATCTCCCCAATTATAATTATATCCATCAGCTTCAACAGTATAATGATAATCACCATAAGATAGAAGAAACGAAGCAAGTCCTTCTTCTGTCGTATAATGAACCTCTTTATTAATTATAATTGCTGCATTGGAAAGGATCTCTCCTGATTCATTTCTAACATAGAACGTTACAACGTTTGATGATAACGTCAAATCTACAGGAACAACTGTATTCCTATTACCAACTTCTACAGTTGAATCATATCTTTCAAACCCTTCTTTTGTAATTGAAAAAGGATAATTTCCTGAAGCAAAATTAAATATAGCTTCTCCATTTCTATTGGTTAAAATAGAATCTCTATCACTGCATTTTACAGAAGCACCTTCTACGGGATTCCCATCACTTCGAACAACAAATCTAACTTCATATTGAATATTACTCATTTTAATATTAAGTTGTTCATCTTTATTTGAAACAACAACAATACCCGTATAGGTGTTATAATTTGCTAAAGAAATAGAATAATTGTATTCACCGACTATTCTTTTAAATGTAGCTGCACCTAATGCTGTTGTAGTTTGTCTCTCAGTACCAATTGTAATTACAGCTCCAATTAACGGATTTGATTTTTCATCTGTGACTATAAAATTAATATTATATTCAATTGCAGTTACATCTATTGTTAAATTTTGATCTGCATCATTTACAATGACAGTACCACTTTTTTCAATATAACCAGTTTTAGAAACTTTATAACTATAAGTTCCATTAGGAAATGAAATAGAAGCTTTACCTTTATTATCTGTTACTAAAGTATTATTATCTATAGAAATAGAAGCGTTATCTACTGGAACTCCATCTCTTAATACTGTAAAATTAACATTATAATAAGGTATTGCAGTTAAATCTACATTTATAGTAGCATTATTAATTATGTTAAAATCAGATTCCTTCGTAAAATAATCTTTCTTAGAAACAAGATAATGATAAGTTCCAGCTCTCATTAAGAAAGGATTACCATCTGAAGTTTGATTTACAGTTCCTTGTGCATTTGTTGTTCCTGTATATTGCTGTGTTTGACCACTTCCATCAAAATCACCTGTTAAAACGACTGCTGCATTTGCAATAGGTTCAAATCCTTCTCTAACTCTTATTGTAACAGTATAATAAGGTACTTTATTTAATTCAACTGTTATATTAGTACTATCAACAACACTTACAGTATTTGAAACACTTATATAATCATACTTTTCTACTGTATAAGTATATAAACCAGGATAAGCTTCAAATAAAACTAATCCATTTTCTCCTGTAATTTGAGTTTGTTGATTGAAAGTTACCCGAGCATCCTTTAAATAACGACCAGCTTCATCTAAAACTAAAAACGAGATTGTTCTTTGATAAATTCTACCTTTTAATTGAACATACTTAATATAATCTACATCTTCAATTGTAAGAATATCTTCTTCTATTTCAAAATCTTGACCTTTTTCAATTGAATAAACATATTCACCAGGATATAAATTTATAAAAGCTTCACCGTTTATATCAGTTTTTAAAGTTTGTCCTGCTATAGTTATAGTTGCATCTTGAATGTAATTATTTCTTTCAGAAAACACTTTAAAAGTAATTTTTCTTTCAGATTTATCTTTAATAAATATGCCTTTTAAAATATTCTTATAAGAAATCAAATATTGTTTAATAAAGGTTTCAATAGAATTTTCTGATTGAAATGCGTTATTCTTATAATAAGCAGCAATTACATTCTTACCTCCTAAACAACCTTGTTTAAACGGTAATTCAAGAGGTCTTACTTTTACATCATATATATAAACATTAGGATCTTCATTTGCTTCTCTATTTTGAACAAAAACTGGACATATAAATTTTGTATTTGGTAAAAAGCTTAATGCTCTACCTGAAGGAAAATTCAATTTAATTGCATCATAATTCCTTTCATTGTAAGCTAAAATGATACCAGTTAAATTATAATAGAGGTTTTCGTTTACTAACTCTAAATATTCAGTCGAATGAAATAAGCTATCGTCAGAAAGTTGATATTCTCCATTCTCAATATATTGAGTCTCTATAACATTATAATCTTTATCATAACATATAACTCCAAATTGAATTTTAGAATTTATCAAAGAAGATAGTTTAACTCTAATAGAGACTTCGTAATTTAAAGCTGGATCTACAACCAATAATTTTGATTTATCTTCAGTAGGATAAATACCTGTTTTTTGACTTCCTCCAAAGACCATTGAAGAAATTATTTCATCTTCATTATTGATATCATTAGCAATTCGAACATTTGAAGATCTTAATAAAGGATAATTTTTAAGATCAATAATACTCTCAGTAAACTCGTATCCTTTAGTTACATTTGATACTGTATTAGTTCTTTTCCAACAAGGTGATGAAAATCCTATTGCCCAACTTACATCTTGAGGTCTTAGTACAGCAAAAATAAATTCATCAAGATCATTGTATCTAATCAATCTTAATAATTCGCCTAAAATAACTCCTTCTTTATTTACAATATCCAATCTACCTCTCTTCTCATATTCTTTAATATAATTGTAGAAAAGATATTGCATTTGATCTTGTGATGTTACAAGATTTGATACTAATCCTCTATTTTCAATAAACAATTCAAATAGAATTTGATTAGTATCAATCTCTTTATATTTTCTTGAATAAAGTACAATTAAAGCGAATAAATGTGTAATCGTTCCCCAAAACGATTGAAAATCCTTACCACCTTTTTCTATAAATTTAGGTAAGATGTTTGATCCTGAAACTTTAGCTAAAACATTTTCAGCCCACTTCATTACAGCGGGATCATTTTCTTCGAAAAATCTACTAAAAACTGAACTTTTATAAACAGGATTATCTTGTAATATGAAAAATTCACTATCAGGACCCCAATATTCTATCTTGATAAATTCAATTTCTTCCTCTGTTAAAGTCCGATCAAATAACATCAAACTATACAAAACAAATCCTTCAAAATTTCTAAATCTATCAGAAGGATTAGTTTGAGATAAATCTTGAATTTGAGCTCCAATTAATAAAATATCAGAATCTGTTCCAGTTCCAGCTTTTAACTCAATCTTATTATTGATTCTATCCTTTGTTAAAAAGATACCTTCTTTCATAGAATTCAATAATTCTGATGAAACATTAGTAGGATCACTATTAGAATCAGGAAAAGAATAAATATATTTATTACCTATAACAAAAGCTCCATTTTGTTGATTACCTTTTCTTTTAGTTACTATTGGATGATTTTCAATTTGTTGTTTATCTATATAATCAATTTTTAAAAATACTGTATAATCCTCTAAGATAGGTAAAGATTTGATATCTCCTGAATAACAACAACTATTATTAGCAGCATACGAAACCAATCCGTCATTTAATATTTGAGAAGAATTTTCTTTCTTTTCACCCCAATCAAAGTTAATACAATCTAAATCATAACCATTACCTGAAAGATCTTTTAAAATAGGATTTTTCTTCATTTCTTCATTAGTAACATTCTGTCTTGCGACATCATACCAAGCTACTAACGATTCTTGCATCCAAATTGGTTTTTCTTTTTCAAAAGGATTATATGTTTTCATCTTCAATTTTCTATTTTATTTTGTAAAGATACAAAATTGAATTCAAAATACAACTTAAATTATTTCTCATTTATCAAGAATAAAAATTGTATATTCGTATAACAAATTTCTTAATGTTATTGTGGAATATCAAAAACAAAAGTTATACAAGCAAATTGATCAAAATTACCCGCTCCTATACTATATACTAATTCTCCAGGATTATAATTTCTATTATACACTTGACCATCATTAATAGTTTCAGAAGTACTTCTCCAATTTGTATAATATAGAATTCTTTGTCTATAATCAGCATTAGCAAATAATTGAATATCAGCTACATTAGGAAATCCAGTTGAATACCAATCTATTTTTCCAGCTTCAACAATAATTATTTCTCCATTACGTTGCAATTCAACATTATGAGAACTAAGATTAGCAACAACGAAAAAGAAACTCTTAGTAAAGGTGGTATCTGTCCAAACGTAACTTAAATTAAAATATAATTGACTCCAATCAAATTCTTTACCAGCAATAAGAGTATTACCAATATAAGCACCAGTTTCAGCTTCACCTACTCTAAGCCCCCCCCCCATATTTAACATTTTTACTTTATTATCCATAACTTTTTATTTTAAATTATTTGTATTATCATCGTTCCTTGTGCAATATCTGTGCTATCGGGAAATTGATCTCCAGCATTAAGTTCTAACCAACTGTAATATTGTTCATAAAATCTACCATCAGCTCCACAACCACTAAATTTATAAGTACACATAGCTGTATCTTGAAGAATAAGAGCTTCATTCTTATTATAAGAAGTAGAATATATGCTATTAGCATTAACAATAATTTCTGAACCTAAAGTTATTCTAAAATGAATGTCTTTATTTGATTGGTTAATTATAATAAAAGTAGGAGAACTTGTATCAATATCATCATTAAGTTGAAATTTCAACCCCCCCCCATTATTTCACTACTACCAACATATAAACCTTTAGTAGCAACACTACCAACTTTAAGATTACTATCCATATCGTTTATATTTTAAACATTAACAAATAGATTAATCTCGACAAGATTATTGCCGAGATTAATGCAATTAATTTAATTAAGATTATCATTATTATTTTTTATAAATGTTTAATCATTTCTTCTTTTGTAGCATTAACTGGAGTAAATGTAGCATCTCTCCATGTTAAATTATAATCTTCAAAATTCATTCTATAAATAGAACCTCCAGTATCGCTTTGAACATATTTAAGTTTGCCTCCTTCGCCATTAAAATTTCCATAATCAGTACCTATAATAATTTGTTGATTGGCACAAGAAAAAGTATCATAAAAAGTATCAAGATATTGTTTATTAATACAATCAATACCATTAACTTTTGCAGTTTTAAGTCTATTGACTCCTTCTTGAGAACGGTCTAATTCTATTTGCAAATCAACCCATTGGTCGATAAGTCCATTAGGAAATTCACAAGATAAAGCATTAAGAGTTCCAGTCCTAATAGTTTTACTTACAAAAGTAAAACCACCAGCAAAACCAACTCTAGTCGAACCTATAAACCATTGAATACCACTATTACCAGCAACAGTTTCAAATCTAATATATTTACCATCTTCGTTCTTAAAACCAAAACTAAATTTATCTTGCATAAAAAGAGTATAAATTTTAAGAAGTGCATAATTTTCAACGTTTAGATATGGAGTTTTAGTATTTATTACATCAAAATCTGCATACCATATTCCTTTATCTCTATGATAAAATTGTTTAGTACCTACATAACCATCATTAATTTCATTTGTACCTTGTAATGGATTATCAATATTTATATTTCCTGTATATAACATAATATCAATATTAATCAGTTACAAAATAAGCTGTATTAGCATTTTTACTTGAAGAAGCATATTCAGAAGCTGTCATTTTAGTAATCATAAAAAGACTATCAGAAGTAGTAACATATTTCCATGAGCTCCAAATATTGTTACTTGAACGTTGTCTAATAGCTATTCTTAAAGAATTGTATTCTATTAGTATTTGAATGATAGTTGAATCCCCCATAACCTTAAGCCAGCAATAATCTGTAAACGGGTCATTTGTAACATCAGGAGAAATGAAATATTCGCCAGCGGCAGTTATATTATCAATAGGACCACTATCAACATAATTTTGTTCAATACCAGTATAAATATGCCAAGAACCCCAAGTACCAGCATGATTAAATCTTATAAAAGCTTGTTCAGTAGTAATATTATAATAAACCTGAACAGTATAATTAGGACCGCATTCATAAACTTGAAATACAGCTTCACCTGTACTTCCAGGAGGTCTATTTGATACAGTATTTAATTCACTTGTACTTGATTGTCTATATACACCAAAAGTTTTAAAATCATTAAGATTAGAATTAGCAGGAAGAATTGCAGCCATATCTTCTTTAAAAAGATATTCTTTCCAAGGGGTATAATTGTTATCTCCTCCGCCTCTTGCAAACCAGCGATTGTTTGAAAATCCTCCATATATTTGATTTGCTCTTCCATAGGCTGTAGTACCATAAAATAAAGTACCTGCTTCATTTATAGGATAATTTCGCTCAGTAGTAGCAAAAGCGTTTTGAGTATTAGTCATTATACCACTTCCCTTAATATTATTCAAATCTTGTTCAGGTGATTGAGTAATATCCGCAAACATGGTTTTCAGCTTGTCGTCAGTTGGTATATTGAAATACGCTTTAATATTATCAAGTGTTGTTATAAAATTATCTTCTACCCCCCCCCGAATGAAAGGAAATATTTCAGCTCCTGTCAAATTTGAATCAGGAGTCATTTCACTTATTTTTAAAGTTGTCTCACTCATATCTTTTCACTTATTAAATTTATATTGTCTTCTGAAGTAATATTTTTCAAACCATTTTCTGAAACAATAGGTATAGGTGGTTGTTCATTCAATCGAATATTAAGAATCTTACTTACCTTACTATCTATTTCAAATTCTTCAGAAAATTCCAAATATTTTTTCGAATTAACTGTTACTGTAACTCTTGAATAACTTGGTAAATTTAAAACAACTGGAGAACCATCATCACTTTGACCTTCGTATGAAAAAGCTGGATGATATTCGTTTGCATCTGAAGTTACTTTATAGGTATAAGATCTTGGTGTTGCAGCAGTTTTAAAATTTAAACCATCTGAAGTTATTAAATATTCATTGTTAGAAGTAATGAAAAATCCTGATGAAATTGTCACATTTAAAGTAACGTCAGGCAAATAAGGTTCAACTTCTATATTAACAATTTCTCCTGCTGTATTAACTGTTTTTAAAAATGTCTGAGCAGGAAAATAATTCGTTTCTTCTGTAGTTAAATTATATTCTTTACTAAGAAATACTTTAACATTAATGCTGCTAACTTGACCAAAATCAATATCTCCAAAAAAAAGGTTTCCTACTGATATAGGAAGATTAAAAAGATTGTTTTTATAGAATCTTTTAAATGTTGCTGTATCAGTAGCTTCTAATACTAAATCAACATTTACAGTTGAAATTCCTATCGTTATTGTCTCAACTTTTGAAACACCATACTTAGAATAAGTTATTTCATAATCGGAACCGATAACTCCTTTAGCTTGGAAATTTCCTTGAGAATCTGTTGTTCCGCTTACTACTTGAGATGTAAATAAATCTTTAACAGAAATTGAAGCACCTGAAGAATTTACAGCACTTTCTAAAGAATCATCTTTTTCCTTTATATTATAATTAATGTCCCTTGGTTTGAGGGACATTAATACAATTTGTTCTATATCTTTTTTCTCTACTAAAATTTCACCCGAAGAATCCTCGTAATCAGGAAAAGAAACTTCATAAGTATATTCACCTTCTTCTATATCATCAAATAATGCTACACCTAAAGAATTGCTTGTAGTGTTTCCTATAACAACTCCAGTTCCCTTATCTTTCAAAACTGCTGTAGCTCCTACTAATAAAACTTGCGTTCTCTCATCTTTGATGATAAGACTAACTTTTTTTGCTTTAGGGGTTGCAAAAACTATTCTTTCAATATCCTCATCTAAAACATCGATAGATCCACTTGTAGTTCTATAATCATTTTGAGTAATTGTGTATTGATATGTTCCATTTGAAAGAACAAAGTCAACTTCTCCGTTTATATCTGTATAATATGATTGATTGTTTATAAAGACTTTTGCATTATTAACAAAACTACCTGTTAGTGAATCTTTAACTATTAATTTTATATTCCAATAAGCTAACGATAAATAAACAACTCTACTTACATTACCGTTATCAACTACAATAGATCCTGTTACAGGAGTATATCCTGAATAATTTATCGAATATTTGTGAGTACCATTCGGAATTGATGCAACAGCATTACCATTTGAATCAGTTGGATAATTTTGTCCATCTACAGTTACTACAGCTCCTTTTATAGGTTTATTTGTTCCACCTTCTAAAACAGTAAACGTTACTATATATGGTGTTGGATTTAAATCAATTAAAATATTATTTCTATCTTGAACTTTTATCTTAATTTGATCATCATAATCTATATACCCTTCTTTCTTTACAATTGTATTATAAGTGCCTTCAGTTAAATTTAATCGAAGTTGACCATTTTCATCTGTATCTTCAATTAAATCTTGGATTAATACTTTTGCAGTAGGTACAAAGATGTTGTTTTTAGAATCTATAACACTAATATTGACAACTTGAGGTTCAGGAAAAATATATTCAGTAATATCAACATCTTCAATTCCTATAGTTACAGCATTCGAAATTTGTATATAACCCTCTTTTTTAATTGTATAGGAATAAGAACCAGGCTCAAGTTTTATACTTACATTTCCATTTTCATCTGTATTTAAAACTTGATTATTTATATTGATTTCAACATCTTCTGCAGGTAGAGTTCCTTGTAAAACTGTAAAATTCAAAGAATGTTGTACAGCACTAAAATCATTTATAGTTATATAAACAGCAGCATTTAATACTATAAACGATCCTTCTTTTGAATTCCAATTTAATTTTGTAAGAACGTAATTATATTCACCATTCTCTAATTTTATAAATGCTTGACCATTTTCATCTGTGATAAGAATTTTATCACCAACATTTATTACAGCTCCTTCAACAATAGAATTTCTCGTTGTAGTAACTGTAAAATATACGTATTGTGTTCTTGTTAAAACTTGACTCTGATTACCTTTATATATATCTTCTTTTATAGCAGGATAAAATAAATTAGATAATGTTTGTCCGGAATCATAGAGAATGTTCCCATTTAAATCTCTCATTCTAAATCCTCTAATTCGAGGTAATTGATTTAATGGAACTTCTTCGTCAAATGATGGATAAAAATATTCATCAGGAACATACTTTACACCTGTTGCTGTTTTTACAATAGATAACAAATCATCCCATTGAATAGATTTACCAGGTGTCCAAAAACGAAAATCAAGATATTTTGTAAGTGCTACTTGAATGTTTTTTCTTACAGTTGCAACGTTATATTCTGCAGATAATTCAATTCTAAAATCTATACCTACATCACCTCCAACATATTTCCATTCAGCATTTTTCAATTCAACTCCAAGAGCATTACCTTGAACATTTATATCAGATAAAGATAAATAAGGAGTTGCTTTTTGCAACAAGACATCTAATTCTTCATCTGTAAAAAACGAACCGTTCTGAGTAATTAAGTAAATGTAAATTTTAGCATTTTCACCTAATCCAACATTCATTACCTTTAATACTCGAGGATCAAGATCTTGAAAAATTTGAGTCCAATATTCTATAGTAGTTTGACTTAATTTATTGTTTCCATTAATGATTCTTACTCTAAAAGTATCATCATCTTCTTCATCGCGACCTCCTACAGCTTGATATTCATTTGTACAATCAATATGAGATAGAGGTCTTGGTATAACCTGAGTTATACTGTTTGCGTCTACATTTGTAACTGAACCTACGATTGTACTTCTAACGCTTACATAACCATAACCTGAATCATCAACTACTAATGGAGTATCTACTTCAAAACGAATACCATTCTTATTAATGAAAACAGTGTCAAGTCCGTATTCAGTTCCAGGTTCTGCATAGACTCTAACATATGTTGAACTACCAAGAGCACCTTTTCTTGGACTTACGCCGAATAAGACTGCTGCACGATCAAGATATTCTCCTGTTGCATTTTCAGGGAAAATCTGAGCTTCTACAATAGCAATATCTTTTATTGCTTTTTGAGCAACCTTTGCTGTTGCAAAGGCTGTTGCATTTACAACTGAACCATCTGCAATATTCGTTGCTTTATTTGTCTTATTTTGAAAAATCTCGATCCAAAGATTTTTCAAATTTGATATTGTTGAATTAACTTTTGTAATCATACAGTAATATTCGTTAAATATTCTTGATTTGTAATAGCTTTAGCTTTTACAGTCAAAAATACATTATCTTCTTTAATTTGCAAATCTAACAATTCAACAGATTCCCATCTACTGTCTCTCTGAAACATATTCATAACACTTTTAAATATAGAAGGATACTGAATTGCATTCACTGTTGTTCCTATAAATTCATTTGAAATACCATAATCAGGAAATTCAGGAATTGAACCTGTCAGCGAAGATGCAATAATATTTAATGCTTGTACCATTGCATCATGACCATTCACTGTAATTAAATCACCGGTTTTATCAAATGAGAATTTTACTGAAATATCTTTTCCTAATATCTTATCACCTACTAAAGTGTCAACTACAGTATTAACTTCATTAGAACCAGTATTACGCATATTAATATAGAATGTATTTCTCATTCCATCTTCATCATCGTAATCTTCTTCTCTAATATATTGAGGTATTACAATATTTCTCCAATCATTTTCAAAATCTTCATCTCCTTTTTCTAAGGAAACGTTCTCAAAGTCTTCACCTGATCTTAGTTTCCTACTTATTTGAATTGTATTATCTCTTCCTATAGAAGAACTTCTCAACCATCTGTTTGAATTCTTTATAGTCTCTAACTTTGTTTGAATCTCTGTAAAATCATCTAAAATATCCCACATCGAAATATCGTTCAAAGCATTACCATGTAAAGAAAATAAAGGTTCTATTACATTAGTACTTTCAATTAAATTATCAAGTTTTTGAAATGCTTCAGCATTAACTATTCCCCCTTGATAAAAAGATATTATAGATGGATAATAGGTATTACTAAAATCCACAAAAGATTGAAAAAACGATTTAATATCGTATCCTGTTATCTGATTGAATTTTTCGAATTTATCCATCTTATAAATTACTTGAAATATCTTTTGCTAAACTATTCACACTCTTTTGTATCGCATCTGCTGCACAAGTCTTCAATAATGTTGTTTTAATTTTTGTACTACCAACAACAGCTTCAAGTGGTGCTATAATAGATAAATTCAAACTATAATCCCAAATCATATTTTTTTGTAAATTCTGAGTAAAATTTACACCACTTGGTGGAACAGCAACAAGATAACTCTCACCAAAGGCCATATTATAAAAATATAATCTTAAAGGTTTACCGTTCTCATCTACACCATTACTTTTATCGATAATACTCTGTAAAATCTTTACACAACCATATCCTGTTTTAATTCCTATATCAAAAGGAATTCCTTTCAAAGAAGAAGTATCTTTACCTTGAATTTGATATAGTTTTTTCTTTCCTGCTGAAAGTGAAAAAGCTATTCCTTGTAATGAAGGTGCATTTCCACTTAACAATATCTTAAACATTCGACCAAAATTACCTTGAATAGTAATTGCCTGTGCAATAGCAGTAGGTGATGATAATACAACAAGACCTCCTAAAGTACTTCTTACAGTATTTCTTTTAGGTTCTGTCTTATTAATACTATCCGGCATAACAGGAAAGGTAAAAAAGTCAATAGTATTCCCTCTCGAATTAACTAATTCAAGAGAACACATATAATATTCAAAATCATCAGGATATTGTGTTGCAACAACAGATCTACCAAGATTTTGAATAAGATTTAACGCTTTATTAGCTGCACTATTTGCTATTCCTGATGCCATCAATCAAATTTTTATGTTGTAAAAATACAAATAATATAATCATCTGACAAATTTTAATCAGAAAAAGTTGTTTCGCTTTTAATTTCACTAAAATCTACTTTAGAAATGCTTGCAACAGTAGAAATTCCCATTGCAAATCCACCAGCTCCTCCATCCATAGGTTTAACACCTGCAGCAGCTTGAGTCCAAGCCTGTTTTAACATATTAATTTGATTTTGAAGTTCATCTATTTTCGATATTAATGTTTCAGCTAAAGTAAGAGGTTCTTTTGCTCCATTTACTTCTACTTTACTACCTGTAAGAAGTTTAATTAAATTAGGACTTAATGTAACTTTTTCTTCACCATTTTTAAAAAGAATATCTATATTATCGCTATTAATTACAATCTGTTCTTCATTGTTTTTAAAAGAAATAATAATTGCATCATCACTTATATCCACAATTTCTAAATCATCATGTAAACTCAATTTAAACCTATCTTTATCAAATAAAATAGTAGATGTTTTATCATTCTCTAACCATTTTACTAACAAAGACTCTAAAGTCATTGTCACAGATCTTTCTTCTTTACCTTCTTCTTCAGCCTCTGTTTCTACATTCACAATTTTAGAAGTGATCTTTTCATAACTTATAGCATTTATCTCTTTATCTGCAATAATATTTGCTTTACCTGAGGATTGAATGTTTAAAACTGACTCTTCTGTTCCTACTGATGAAATATTTATTTCTGTAGCTTCTTCTGAATTAACAATTATATTTATAGATTTATCATCAGCATCTTCTTCTATACATACAGAAGTCTTATCATTGATCTTCATAAATCTATGTATATTTTCCTTCCATGCTGGCGATTGATCGTCATTTAGAATAGTTCCTATCACAACAGGCGTTGTTCTATAAGGTAAAGAAGCGATTATTACTTGAGTACCATAACCTCCTTCTTCATTAGGAAAATTAATATTCTGAAGAGCTTCATTTGTAATTAAAATCTCGTTTCTAAAGTTTCCTCCATCAGTTATAACAGAAACAGTGCCAGTCCTGAGACAAGTTTCTATGAAATTCTTTTTATCAACCTTATAAGGTATTGTTATATATCCTTTCTCAAGAAGTTCAGGATCATTCTTCTGTTTACGAGGTCTTCCTCCATTATTCTTTCTAACTATCTTCATTGTTCAAACATTTTTCTATTTAAAAAATATTCAAATTGCTCTTTCACTACAGTAGCTTTACTATCTAATGTAACAGTCTTATTACCTTCTTTATCTATAGATTCAATAGCTTGTTTTAACCATTCTGTATCGACAATTCCAAAATAATCAGGTTTAAAAGAAGACGTAAATCCTAATTGACTTTTTGTTTTATCACCAATAGAATTATCTTTTCTTAATGATGCTGTTACTTCCATAGATGACTTTTCTAATATAGTCATATTCATACCTCTTTCAACTGTAAGAGTCGTTCTTCTTTCAATGGAAGAGTCAGAAAATTCAACCATATTATTTACACCTGTCACATAAAATAATTCATCTGTAGCATTATTTCGAACGAATGTTCCTACTTTAATTCTTCTATCACCATGTAAAATGATTGTTCCTCTTCTTGTGAAAGGTAAATAAGCAGAAGATTCTATTATATAAAGTAAATCATTTAATGCTGCTTGTTGATAATTGACCATATTACCCAACCAAGAATTATCTTTTGTTTTACTTACTCTCAAATACATATCTCCTACTTCAAGCTTTTTATTACCAAAATATTCTGCATATTCAGGAAGATATACAATAGGAACCATAGCTAATGCTGTTTCTTGAGTATTAGCTGTCCAAGCATTTTGAGCGTAAATCTGATACCAAGAATAAAATCTTGTATCATAATCAAGATTCATCTCATAAATAGAATCAGCTTCAATATCAACATATAAATGATTGTCAACAATTTCTTCAATAGCCTTTCTATTAAAAGGGGGTTGTCGAATTGTCATATCAATAGTATCTTTATATGTATCAAAGAAAAACTCTACAAATGGTTGTTGACAAATTCTTTGTACCAAAGATATTAAAGTTCCGTTTGGATTTCCAAAACTTGAATCTACTAATATTCTTTCTGAGCACGATTGATCTGCATAGACATTCACGATTTGCCAAATACCATTGACTTCCATTTTTCTTACTCCATCTATAGGAAATGATTCTACACGTTTATCTTTCCATGCTGAAAATAGATCATTATCAACAACACCAAGATTTGAACAAACGTTAAAAATAAACCATATCGTATCGATTATACGTTTAAATGTATATGCTCCTATAAAATCATACGTTCCAGTTAAAGAGTTCCTTTGAAAGAATTGTTCAGCTTGACCTACAATTGCGAATTGACTACTTCCTGCTACATCTTTTAAAGGTAAAAAATAACTTCCATCATCTTCAAGTAATTTCTCTATACCCCTACCACTAAGAGAAATATTATAAGTATTCTCTTCAGCACTGAGGCTAATAGAACATTTGTCTACAAATCCTATCATATCCCAAAGAGTACCTTCTGTCAACTTTTCTTTATCTACAATTAATGATTCAGAAATTGGAAATATTTTTTCATCAGAACTTGATTCTAATTTTAACTTTTCAAATCTAATAAAAATTATATCATTAAACTGACAAAATTTCTCAAGGAAACTTTTTACAGTATATTGATTTCCATTTACTATGTTAAATGTTTCAAAATAAGTATCACCATATTTTTGAACAGAAGTACTTCTTATAGGAAGTAAACTTAATTCGAAACTACTGTTTTCAATCGTTTTATCTGTGGTTAATCCTGAAATAAAAGGACTTACATCAACTACAGATTTAATTGATTTACAATAAAGATAAACTTTAACATTTATAGATGCTGTTTTTGTCGACCATCCTTTCTCAACTTCTGTACTTGTTACTTTATCATAAGAAACGTAACCAGAATCATTTATAATATCATTATAATGTTTAGAAAATAATAACTTATAATCAGCTTGATTATAACGAGAATCTTTATTTGGAGCGTCTTCAATAATCAATGTAAGTTTTGAAGTAGGAAGTCTTAATGGAGTTCCTGCTTTTATATAAGGCAATGTACCATTATCATAATCACTTTGATATTTTTGCTTTTCTAATTTATCGTACATTTTCCATGTAGCTTCTAAATTAGTAATCTCAGATTGCTCACCATCTTCATTTTTTGTAGGAAATGAAAATAAAGTTTTCACATCAAAAGTCTCTGATCCTTCAGGAACCTTTCTTTGCCAATCCTTACAAAATTCTTCAGGATCAGTTTTCTTACTTACGTTTAATGTAAAATATTGTTTCGGTGACATATTAATTAGGTACTTCTATAGTCATTGTTTTCCAATCTGATCTCATTTTTCTCTGTTCTGAAGTATTCTCTTCAATTGCTTTTTTCAAATCATCAAAGGATTTTGAATATGGTAACATTGTTTTTATTAATGTATTCGGATCTTCAACTTCTTGTCTAACCTTATCTCTATGAACCATTCCTCCTATTGTAGCATCCGCAGACATTAATCCAATTCTTTCAAACGAACTTCTATTTTCAGAAACATCACTTTGAGATTTCATAAATTTAGCTGAAATCAATGCTTGATCTTTTAATTTCTTAGCTTCGTTTTCATCGATTTCACCTCTTTGTTGAAGTCGATTAATTTCAACTAACATTTTTTGATATTGATTTCTCCATGGTGTACCTTGATCTGATTTCGTAAAGATATTTATACCTTCAGTTTTTTCTCTCATTCTATTCCAATATTGCTCTCCTGGATCCATCTTCATATTCATCATCGCTACTTCTGCAAGAATTCTTTGCAACAGAGTTACACTTTGTCCTCCTATAGTTAACATGCGATTATCATAAGATTTAAACTCTCCTTCAATTCCTGTAATACTCTTAGCAATATTCTTTGAATAAGTTAATTCATTTTCTGAAGCTTTTTTAACGTTCTTTTCAATAGTTGTTTGAAGTTCTTTAAAATCTATCGTACTTCCACCTTTAAACAAACCTTCTATATCAGTAGCAGATAAACCTGGGAACATTTGTTCTAATGCTGTAAATGTAGCTTGTTTATTTCCTCCAGTTAACTCTTGAAGTCTATTTAATGAATAAAATAAAGTATCAAGTCCTCTTCCTTGAGTCCAATTATCTTGCATCACTTTAAAATCTGACAATTGTGCTCCAGGATTAAGTTCAAAAAACGATCTCATCAAAAGAGCTCTTGTATTTTCATCATTAGAGATATTTTGACCTGTAAATGCTTGTTGATATCTTTCAAGCTGCCTTCCTCTTGCTCCTGTAAATGATCTTATTCCAGCTAACGCAGATGTTAATCTTACAGCATCTACCTCTCCAGTACGAGATAAAATTCTTTCTGATGTTTGATTAAATGTTGTTAAAGATTCTTCAATTGTAGATGCTATTTCTTCAAAAGGCAATCTTAATTCTCTCATTGTCCTTTCAAAGATGCTTATAACTTCAGAACCTGTTGTTCTCTCATTCGTATTAAAACGCATTGAACCTTGTAAAGCATTGATTGTCGAAGGACTTATACCAAAAAGTCTCTCAGCAGCCATTAAAGATTGTGCTTCACTTGCGCTACGAATTCTTCCTCCTGAAGCTCTAAGTAATTGTGCTCGTCTTTCTCCATATTCACCTATATTCATTCCAAGAGCACGTGCTGCATAAGAACCTTCTCTCGAAGCTATTCCTGTTGCTCCTGAAATAGAAAGACCCATCGTCTGAGCTAAAGAAACTAATTGATTTTGAGTTTGTCTTAACGCTTGAAGTCCTGTCATTGCCATTTCTCCTTGCGTTTCATACTTCGTTTCAATGCTCTGAGCAATATATTTTCCTACAATAGGTATCCATCTAAAGTAATCAGCTTCATTTGCACCTCGTGTACGAAGAGCTAATCCTACATTTGATATAGGATCTGTATACATTGCTTGAGCTTCTGCTCTTTGATTTCTTAAATATCTTGTACCAAATAAATCTACAAATTGTCTTCCGTATTTTAATAGTTCTTGTGAAAGTGTTGCAACAAGTCCTCCTACAATTCCTCCTCTTACACTTCCTGAAGTTGAAACTCCTCCTCCAACTACTCCACCACTTGAAGTTGAATTATCCTCTATAATAGATACTGATGCACCAATAACATCAAGATAACGATTGATTAATTTCGTTTCATTAACTATTTCTCTATTACTTGCATTAATTCCTTCAAGTGAAGAATTCAACTTTTCTCTTAACGCAGATATAGAACCTATTATTTTATCTATATTATCATTATTATTGTTAGGTTGTTGAATTCTCTGTCTATCGTTATTTCTATCTTCGTCATTAGAAATATCACGGACTCTTTCTCTCGATAAAGAAGATAAATCTTGTCTTAAATCACGAATATTATTTCTTATATCTATAAAGATATCTTCTGAAGAATTTTTATCTTCTGCAGGTCTTTCTGAAGTAAGATAATCACGAATAGAAACTACAGACTTTTCTACATCTCTCATTATATTTGCGAGATCAGACATTGCTGCAGCTTGAGTTCCTCTTCTTGGTGTCGGAGCTTTTCTACTTCCACCTTCCTCAGGTTGAATATCCCAAGTAATAGAATTTTCTCCTTGATTATATACTGCTCCTGATTGTTGCTGTCTAAGATCAGCTAACATTTTTTCAAGAGAAACTCTATCAGTCATTAAAGATAATTGTTGTCTTAACTGATTTAGAGATTGCTCCGTTGCTTGACGAGATTTTTCTTCTGAATTATTTATATCACGATAGAGAGAAACGATTTCATCTCTTAATCGCCTCATTTCAGATAAATCTGCTGAAACTCTTATCTTTTTATCTTCGGCCATTTCACTTATTCTTTAATGCAGCATTTTCTCTTTCTTCTATCATTCTCGCTTCTTCTAAGAATGCATCGATATCATTTTCTGTGATTTCGTTAGAATGAGAATCCGAATCTAAATCATTGCTTTTTAACCATTGTCCTATATTAGGAATATATTCGTCTTCTTTTATGTTGTTCTTTTTTCGTTCATATTCATCAAATAAAACATCTTCTTGAAATTCCATCATTTGATGAAAAAAAGAACATTCCCTATGAGCAGGTGACATAAATGCTATATTATGTTTCTTTCTCCACCATGAATCATAGGGAAATTCGTTATTCCATCGAATCATAAAAGCCTTTATATCTTCGACAGTTTTCATAAATTTCTAAGTATTAAGACTTCAACAAATCATATCCTTCTTTTAAAAAAGGGAAAATCTGTTCTAAATAAATCTTTCTTAATTCTTGGAAATCTTGCAAACCTAATTCACTTAATGAATGTACTTTTAGATCTTGTAATAATTGTGGACAAATAACACTTAAAGTTGCTTCAATATCGATCGCATCTAATGCATTAGAAGCAGATACTGTTGGATTTTGAAGTAAAGTGTTATAATAACCACCACTCAATCTTTGTTTATTCACTTCAATTTGATAATACTGTCCAACATTAGGAAATTGAACTGTATAATCTTTCCCTTTAATTGTAACGACTTTTTGTTCTTGCATAACGAAATAAAATTTAATCTTGATAAAGATACTAACTTATTTTAAATCAACAACCTCTTTGATGTCTAAACTTTCTTTTATTATTTCAAGTAAATCTTCCCAACCATCAGGAAGACTATCTTTCTTTTTGTTATTTTCTTTAGCCCATAATGGTTGTAGATTTCTGTAATTAAAACAAATACGTTGATGAGTAGGATTTGAAAAGTCAAATTTAGCACATGGTATAATGTGATCGATCTGCCAATTTTTCTCACCACTTCCTAAATTGTCCCAGGTCATTCCTTCTGCGAATTGTTGTTCGAGATGAACTTTCAGTTCATCGAGAGAACAACCAAGAAGATTAAGTGTATGATTTGATTTACAATTGTTACGAATAGCATAATAAATTCTTGTTCGTAACAATTTTCCTATTCTATAACTTTCGTCTCGTTTATATTTATCATTCTGATATTTATTCAATTTTCCGTTTAAGATTCTTTTCATATATACTGAACGTCTAACTTCTTTACCTTTCTCTGTTTGTTCGTATTTCTCATTACTTCTTTTTAATGCTGCTTTACCTTTCTCTGAATGAAAATATTTACTTTGAGACTCTTTATGTGCAGACGATTTTCTATATTCAAGTTCGCGTTGAATACCTCGATCTGATTCTCTATATTTTTTCTTCGATCTTTTATAAACTTCTTTACCTTTCTCTGTTTTTTGAAAATTTTGTGTTGTTCTTTTTTGACACGCTTTACCTTTCTCTGTTTGATAATATTTCTTCCTTGCTTTCTTCGCAACATTTTTACCTGATTCTGATTTTCTATAATTAGCTTCACATTCTTTACACCTACTATTTAAACCGTCAGATTTAGATTTATCTTTATTAAATCTACTTATCGGAAGTTCTCTTTTACACTTTGGACAAACTTTTGTTCCTATTTCAAAATTTGCTTTTGCCATATACATTCTAACTACTTATACCTTAAATAAATATCAAAAAATATGGCAATGTTTATTGCCATATTTTCTCTGATTATCAGAGATTTAATGTTGAAATTGGGTTCAAATAAATTCCTGAAACGTTATAAGAAGCGATTCCGTTCTCTGCTATAGAGAAGGTTTGTCCATTAACGTAACATGGATTCAACTGACAAATCGTTTCACCTGTAGGATCTGTTGCAGTTACAAGACCTGTAGTTTCATCTTTAGTTGAGATCAACTTCCTGTATACTGTAATAGCAAATCCAAGTTCTCCAAGAACCAATGTATCAAGAACTGCTTTCACAGAACCTAATCTATGAATCATTCCTTCTATAACAGGTTGTTTGAAACTAATGAAAAATTGATCAACTGTAAAATTACATTGATATCCAACTGCAGGAACTTCTTGTAAAGTTAAATTCCCTAAACCTTGAACGTTCGCTCTCTGAACATTCTCAGTACATTGCAGGTTACGTACATAACCTGCAATTTGATTATTTATTCTAATAAACGCCTGAGGCGCTGAAAATACTGTCGCCATATTCTTTTAATTTAAAGATTATCGAATTAAGAATCCTGTAAAGAACAACTTAGTAATTTCGTTATTTACTCGAATCTTGTAAGTAACAAACCAAGCATCTTCTTTACGTGTTACAACTACATCCTGAAAAGCGAGTAATAAATTGTCTGTTTCATTAGTAGCTGTTCTACCTTGCAAATAAGCAACCGTCCAATCCTTAACTGCTCCTGCACTCAAGGTATTAACATTTACACCATTTTCTTGACCCAACAAATCAATTTCAGCATTTACAACCAATTCTTTATTGATTTGATCTACAATACGCATAAATTGAATTGAATAGGATTGACCTTTTGCATTAAATAAATTTGCATTGTCTTGTAATGTGTTTACACCTTGAAGAACAACAAATTTATTTAAATAATCGTTCTTCACTGTAACAAGAATACCGTTTTTCAACGCTTTTACTTGTTCAGATTCTGTCAAAATATGACGTACTCTATCAACACCAATACTCTTATTTGTTACAGGAATCATTGGTTCTTTACCTGCTGTACGACCTAACTGTGCACACAGATTATACATAACTGTCCACCAACGATATTTTTGAGGTGCAATCTCTGAAGCAAGACCTACATCTCCATGAGTTAAAATGATGTGATCACTGTCAAATCCTTGAGCTAATTCAATAGATTTAGAATAATCTGCTGATACTCCATATCCACCTACAAACAATTGATGAGGGAACTTAGCATCAAAATTCATATGTTTGATATATGCTTTTGTAAATGCAGAATTTGCATTATCACCATACTGATCTGTAAATACAAAACTATAATCTAAACCTACAATTTGATCAAGAACTGCTTCAAAATTAGCTTGATTATAAGTTTCTGTACCACCTGATGCTAATGTAAATACGTTCAATAAATCAGTTACATCACTTTCTGATACAGTTCCATCGTCTTTAGCTGCAGAAGTAGGATCAAGTTGAAATGCTTGTGCAAAAGTAGAATCTGTCTTAGCCCAATCGATAAGAGTATTGATATTATCAAATTCAGGTGATTGAACTACAAGTGTCGGTGTAGAAGCTAAAGCTGAAATTTCACCATAAGGTAATCCATCTTCTGCAGTTCCAGTATAAGAACCAACGTAAAAACTCATAATCCATTTGCTGGTATCTTCTACACCAGGTGTGATCATATAACCATAACCAGTAGCTAAATTATCACCTTCTTTAACTCCATTTGCAACTGTTCCTTCATCAAGAGTATTAACTATAAAAGTTCCTCCTGCTGTAGAAGTGAATGTCATTTTTGCAGGTTTTGTCTCTGCTGCTCTTACAAAAAGAATTTCAGAAACGCCTATTGCTGCAGGATTACTCGGATCAGGAGTAAATAAAGCTTCAGCAATCTTCCAATACATACCTCCTTTTACGAAGGAACGAAAATCAGAAATGTTATCAAATGCATATATAGAATCTTGACCTTGAGAAATTGTTCCATTGATACCAGCTCCACCTCCAAAGCCAGCTCCAAATTCACCTGTATCTATAATAAGAACTTTTCCATAATCAAGATTTCGTGCAGGATTGTTTTCTCCCGATACTATCGTTGAATAAGCTCCAGGAAGAGTTATCTGACGATTATTGAAAATAACGGTACTTGCCATATAAAATCTTATTTTAATTAAACGAATTCATATATTTTTATATTTTACACTTTTTCAAGCATCTAAAAGTACAAACTTATTTTTACATCTGCAAATTAATAAGGTAAAATATTGCCAGAAGATAAAAATGTAGACATTAAACCTGCATCTGCAAATAAAACCTTACCTAATAAAGGGGTTTCTTCAATAGTAGGTACTTGTTCGTCTGAAGTCAAATTAAGTCCAATACTTCTCAAAAAAAATGGTAATGGTATTACATCTGCATTAATCATTACCTCTTTCATAGAAAATGATATTGATTGAAATGATTGGGCTAAAATATTATAACTACCGAGTAACAATGCATAAAGAATCTCACTCATTAGTATAGATTCTAAGAAATTATCAGAAACACACATAATTTCAAATTCATAATTACGAGAATCTCTAAGAATCATTTTGCCTGTATGATCAAATTGACCAGTAAGTTTACCTATAGAATTGAACTCACTTGTTCTCTTACTTGGTTCTCTTACTACATAAGCAGGAGTTTTTGTTTTATCTTTAGGAAATTCAAGTAAAACTCTTAGATTTCTTGGATTTGTATCACTTCTCAAAAACAATTTTTTACCTTGTTCATAAAAATCAAAATTACCATCTTTTACTCCATAAAAAGTCTTATATAAAAAAGTGTCTTCTTCTTTATTATTTTTATAATCTTCTTGAACAAAAAGAAGTAATCTTGTGATTATAGATTTGATTTGCGCAATTTGTAACATAACTATCTTTCTTTAAAAATTCTTTCTAAGGTTTCATCTATAGCCATATCTGCTACTGTAGATATATTAGCTAATTGTAATGCTCTATCCATTAATTTCTTAGCTGTGATACCTCCATTGAACCAACTGTTAGGATCTGATTTGTCACTTACTCTACGGAATGTCATATATTGACTTCTTCTCTCCTTATCAGAACTTGCTGCTTCAACTTTAACCAATCCTTCATATTTAGCAGCTTTATGAATATATTCAGGAACTTTTAATTCAGGCACATTAATTGCTTTTCTTGAACCTGGAAGTTGTTGATTTATAGGAAGTTGTTCTCTTTTAAGAGGCAATTGAGAATTCTTAGCTAAAGTATAAACATCTTGTGGTAAGATAGAACTAAATATTCCTGATTCTGCTATTGCTTCAGGTGTTGCATGTCGAAAAGGAACAGTTATATAAAATCCACCATTCTTCTTTTGTTTAGCTTTAGGCGAAGCAAGTAATCCTGGTTTTTCATCGAATGGTGGAGTTCCTTCTTCAACCATTAATGCTAAAGACGATTCTCTTGCAGATAAACCGAAAACAACTTCAAGTGGAGAAGTTCTTTCGATATACATTGCTTTTAAATATTCCTGACGAGATTTACTAAGTTCACTTCCTACTAAATTTCTCCATCTTTCATAGTATTCTTGTACTACACGATCAATAATCGCTGCACCAAGTAAATTAGTTTCTTCTCCTGATAAACTAAATTCACCAACTATTTCGTCAAGATCTATTTTAATAGGGAGCATTATACATCATCATTAATTATTGTACCACTTCCATCGAAATTAGGTTTATCTGTTGCTATTAAATGAGTTAATCTTACAATTGCTTGTACAGGTAATTGAATTTTCTTTTGTTGTCCTGAAACTTTATCTGTATTCCATGAAGCTCTTATGAAGTGCGGTAAATCAATTGTATGTCCTTCCACAAAATGTTTATAATAAACGCTTATATAACCATTTTCAGGTATTTCGTTTATATCTAAAATCAAGCAATAAGGATTATCTTCGCTTATATGAGAATTCGTAGTTTTCTTCAGTTTTTTATCAGAAGCTTCAAAAGAATAAAGAGCTAATAATTCTTGTATTTTATATGTTGTAAAAACAAAATAAACACCATCATTTTCTCTTATTTTCAAATTCTCACTAAAATAAGAATATTCTGTTAAAAAAGTAACTCTATCATAATAGGAAAGATTTGCTTTATCAATATCCATTACAGTCACAGCATAAGTTCCTAATAATTCAGATGACCAATTCTTATATTGAGTTGTTTGATTTATACCTGTAATAAGAGCTTTTGTCTTTACAGGGTTTACATAAAAATAACCTGTACCAAAACAATTCTGACAATCAAGTAACGCAGCTTCTTCTCCATGACAAGGACAACGTAAAGCTTTTTCTAATAACACTTCGTAGCCTTTGGCCCACACAGCCTGGTCGAAGTCCGGCTTTATAAATTCAGGTCTAAAATTACTATAACCTGGAGAAGTTTGTTGTAATATGTTTCTACTTTCTGCCATTAGAATACTCTAAATTTAGGTTGATCGTAAACAAGTCTTATTCTACCGACAGTTTCTTTTATCTCTGTCTGATATGACTTTATTCTCGCGGAATAGCCCGAATTTTCAGCTGAAGACGTTGTCCCGATACTCTGACTCAGTCCATCAATACTTAAACTTTGATTAGCAATACCTGCACCAATAATAAGGTCTCCTGCCACATTCAAAGGACCGAAAGTCGCCAACATTCCTACTATATTCAATAAATCCATAGGTAAATCATCAATATCCCAACCTGTTATATATTGTACTCTCCAATAATCAGGAATATTATCAAATCTCTGCATTCCAACTTGTGATGTAATACCTGTTAAAATTACTTGAGCATTACCTTGAGTTGTAGATGATCCTGTAGGAACAACACTTATTCTTCTTTTACCTTGGTTCATCGCTGTATCATATTCACAGAACAACCATCCTTGTGGATAAATTATTTGTTCCATTTTGTTCAGCATACCTATCATAGATAAAGGTTCTCGTACAGGATAATTTGTCAGAAGAATAGGAAATTCTTGCCAATAATCTTGTCTATAATAAGGAAGAGTTTGGTCAACTAACTGTTTACAAAATCGAAGATTGAACCAATTCTCAACCTGCTTTTGAGCCATTTCGATATATCTTCGAATAGATTCATTCGAAAATGAAGTTCCTTGTCCTCCATCTATTTTTATACCAAATAAATACATAGCCCATATTTCAGCAACAGAAAAAACTAAGCCTGAATTCTTTTTGTATTTTATTGTAAATGTTAGTTGACCCATATTTCTTTATTTTATTTTTGACAAAATCATAGTAATAATTTCATCTTTAGTCTTTCCTTCTAAATCTTCATCTGTATATTGACCACCATCCTCACTTTTAGCAACACTAATCAACTCATCTTTCTTCATTGATTTGAGATCTTTTAAAAGTTCACTGTCAATATTTTGATCTTCTTTTATTTCTTCAACTTTAGGTTTTTCTTCAGAACCCTTTTTAGTATTTTTCATTTCTTCAACAACTGCTTTCCAATTAGAAATTTCTTTATCCTTTTGATCAATTGTAATTTTCTGAGCTTCTATAATACCTTTTAATCTTACAATTTCATCTTCGTATTCTTTGTAATTTTCTTTTACTTCGCTACGAATAGAATCTTCGAATTTTGTTTTATATTCAGGTTCATCTCCTTCTTTATAAATATTAGGGAAATTCTTATCACAAATTTCTTTCCAAAGTTTTTCGTCAATTTCTGCAATACCATTTTGAAACTGAATCACACCGTTACTAAAAACCAAACGGTGATTTACGTAAATACGACTTTTTACTTTCATAATAACAAATTTAAAATAAAAGAGGAAGGAGTTTACTTCTCCCTCCTCTTGTGATTAAGTGAACTTTTTATATCTAATTACAAACCCTCTTCACCAATATTTACAATACGAACGATCTTAGCAGGTTGGTAATAAACCGGAGTACCGTAGTTCAAAATTGCAAATCTACGAGACGGAGCTGTAACAGCAAAATCCATCTTCATAGTATCAGCAAACTGCAGATATTCGTTAATCTGATTGTCATTGTAATAAACCAATGCAGATTTGGTACCAGCAATAATACGGTTGCGGTCTCTTACACAATTAGCAGCAGCATCATCATATCCAGTTGCCATCTGATTAGCAGGAACTTCGAAGATAGGATAATATTCAGTATTAGCATTTAATACTGCATTTTTCTTCGTACGATAGATAACGAAGCTGGTTGCTTGATATGCACCACCTACACCTGCAGTAAATCCAAATTCAACTGATTCAGTTGAGACAACTGCTTGTGCACCACCAGTTGTTACATTGAACGGAGCAGATTCACCATAACGGTTCTTAGCTGTTACAAGATAACCATAAGAACCAGCATGTTGACCAAAATTAGTCTTAGTATCTGCTGTATTAACTTTGATTGCTGTTCCTTTTACCGGAGTAAGAGGAGCTTTCGCTGAAGTAGCTTGTTTACCTGAAGTAATAGGTTTACGTTCATCAAAGAAACGGTCATTCTTGATATCAATCTTACCAAACTGAGTAGTAACATTATTTACAGATTGACCCATTGTTGCGCCTGTAACAGAACCGCCTAAACCAACAATAACACGTTTACTTTCATGGAATTGTTTTACATAATTGTTAAATACAATCGGATTAGAAATAATTCGATCGATATAACCGTTATAAACATTAACCACTACATTAGCAGCGTCCTGAATCAAAGAATCATTCAAAACTTGACCTTGAGCATCAATTACAGCCGGAGAATTGAAATAAGTATCAAGCAACTGTTCAGCAGTCTTACCTTCTGCAGTACCACCATCCATCTCATTCAAACCAAGCAAATGTTGACGGAAGAAACCATCAAATTGTTCAGGAACACAAGTTGAATCAGCGTCTACCAAACGAGCATCGATAATTGTCTGCAAAAGAATAGTCTTATTTTCAACTTCCTTTGTATACATATTCATATTACCGGCAAGTTTTGCTAAAGTAGCAGGATGAGTAACTTGACCTGTTACACCCATATACTTGGTCAAAATTGACTTACGTCTGTATTGAGAATCTGTTTCTTCCGGAGTCTCACCTTCAGTATTAAAGATACCAACTTCTTCACCATATTTATACAATTGATTATATTGATGAACGTTGTTGTCAATCTTATGTTTCGGCATTTCCATGTAGTATACCAACTGATTTAAACGGTTAGTCAAGATTTTCAAAACTGAATCCAAAGACTCAACTTTCAAACCACCACCGTTATTAATCATATTGTTATATTGCATACCGGTCATAGAACCAGCTTCCATGGCTTTCAATACTTCCTGTGCAGAGATGCCATCCATCAAATCTACACCATTACCACTTTGATTGTAATTATATAAATCCATATATTTTATTTATTAAATTTTTAACGAATTATTTTACAAACTTAATACCCTTACCATACATATAACGTGCAAGATCTTCTCCTACCGTTTCAGCTTCAGGATTCATCATAAACGCTAATGCGTCAGATTCTAAAGATTTCTTAATAGCATCATCTTTAACTCCATCAAGAGCTTTTGAAATAGCTTGTGAAGCAATAGCACGTTGAGTTATAATATTAATTTCTGTTCTACCTTTTTCGTCTTTTTCTAAAGACATTGATTTCTGAATAGCAGAAAGATTATTCAAACCTTCAGAACGGAAAGCAGGAGTCTGATTCTTCAAAGAGGAAACTTCTTCTTTCAATCCTTCGATTGATTTCTGAAGACCTTCAAACAAAGGAACTATTACACCAAAAGATTTTGTAAAGGTTTCTTCGATTGATTTCTGAAGACCTTCTGCATTTTTATCTTCTGCAGTATCCTTTTCATCATCTTTTACTTTTTCTTCTTTTTCAACAGCTTCTTTTTCGAGCTTATCAATATCTTTTTCTTCTTTTGTTTCAGATTCATGATCTCCTGTAGCTGCTACATTTTCAGATTTCAAAATAATTTCACCTGAAGCAATTGCTTTTTCAATATAATCATCTGAAAAACCTACACTTTTCAAAAGTTGAACTGTAGGATCTTTTAAAACTTTTTCGTCCATATTATTTATAAATTATATTTGTTTACGTAAAAATAAAAACTATGTTTCATATATCAAATTATTTCATTGAATTTTGAATAAAATCCTTCAAAATATCGAGAGATATATGTCCCTCTAAATAACTTTTGTAAAGATTCTTAAAGATTTCATCATCTTTAGAATTAAGTTTTGAAATCTTTATTTTGAAATCTTTATCTATAGTTATCAAATGACCATCTTTTTCTAATTCAAGAAGAATTTGTGTAGTATTAAAATCTTTATTAGATTCAAAATCACAATCTACATAATCCTTCGTTTGTTTGCCCTTTACTAAATCAGCAAACGTATTAGCATTGACAGGAGTCATTGTCATAGCTATATTGGTAATAAGAGCTTTCTTAATTTTTTTAGGATTGTTCTTATCTCTTTCTAATGCTTTTCCCTCAATACTAAAACCAGGTTTACGATCTGCACCCGATTCTTTCATTTCTAATGCTTTATCATAAAACGCTCTTGCTTCAGGAGATTTTTTCCACAATTGACATTTTACGTAAAACTTATTGTCAGTAATTTTTGCTGACAAAGGATTGCCAATCCAAAAACGAGATTTATTTATAGGAGATCTTGTAGTTAGATGATCAAGATTAATTAATCCATGTTTTAAAAAACGGTCAATGATGAAACCATTAGGCTCCATTGATTCACCTTCACTATCTTCAGATGCATCTGAAGCTAATCCTTCGAAGATCATCCTTTCATATCTCCTATCATCCCCTACAGGATAATTTAAAGGATTAAAGTCAGACTTAAAAAAATCTGCTTCTGTGAAAAAATTAAATTTTGAACCAGTTTCAAACATCTTATATTTTTACTTAATCACCGAATCTAAAAACTTATCAATTAAATCATCGATTTCTTTATATCTTCTTACTCTCATCCAATCTTTTTCTAATACTTTTTTCTTTGTACCTATAATAGCACCAAAAATAGCTGCATTAGTATCTGTATCTTCACCAAGATTTACAACTTGACATAAATCTTCAAAGAGAGTAGAATTTTTGTTCTCTCGTGCTAAATAATTATCAATTACGAGATTATATGTATTTATAACATCACCAGCATTTTGATAATCATTTACTTCAAGATTTTCTGTTGGTAAATCTCGTAACAATTTTTTAAGTACGCAACAAAAATCAGAACCAAACTTAAAACAATTCTTATTATTGTGAGTATAACTACAAAACATTTCAAAAAATTCTTTCGTATAATCATCAGAATCATTCAGAGTAACTATTGCTATAGGAAGTGAATAAAATAAAGCACCGTTACCCATTCTATCACTTTCTTTACATCCTCCTTGTTGAATTGATTGACAAGTTTGTCCTCCTATATCAAAACAATAACTTCCAGCATTAAAACCTTTATCTTTATACCATAAATTTAAGTTTTTTCTGAATTGTTTAAATCTTTCAAGATTGGTTTTACCTTTATAAGAAAAAGCTTCAATCAAACAAAGTAAAACAGATGTATCATCCGACCAAGTTCCTGTTATTTGATTATGAAATCCTCCTGAAGAAAAATCATTACAATGAAATGATCCTTCCTTTCTAAATTCAAAAGGAACTCCAAGTACATCACCTATAATATAAGCCCTGATACTATTTTTTATTTTTTCTTTCATTGTCAGTAAATTTCTTTGCATTCTTAATTGCTGTTTCAACCATCTTTTCAGTTAATTCTTTTCTCTCTTCTTCAGTCGCTCTATGAACAATACTTACACCACTTGTATCATTCCATCTTGAATTTTTTCTCATAACTTTTCTTTTTAATTATCTAAAGATACTACTTTTTGACCACACATACAACATTTCTTTAAAAATTATACAAGTTCGACTACAATTGAATTTGTTCCTTTAGCAATAACTTTATATTTAGAATTCTTTTGAACTAAATATTCATATTCAAAGTCATTATTAATATTAGAAATTTTATCTCCTTTCTTTGCTAAAAGAGTAATTTGAATATCATTACCAAAAGATGAAATTTGATCTAAAGAAAATGAAGTAAAACTTTTATCTTCTATAACATCGCCTACATTTGCTTCTAACCATTGATTTAAATTATTTATATTATCACTATCAACTGACATTCTTCTATTTAAAACAACATTATCTTTAATAGGATTTTTATCTATAAAAGAAGATATAGTTGATGAAATTTGTTCTACAGTTGTATTCTTTTCTTTGCCAATATTAACGGCACGAACACTATTGTAACCCATATCCATGTAATATTCTAATGCTTTTGTCTCAACTAAATTAGGTGTAGATTTTTTAGCATAATAAAATTTCCTTTTATCATCCTGATTGTCAAAATGTTTATATTTTTTGTTATTGTATATAGAATACAACATGCCATTTGCAATAGGTAGATAACCTTGATTTATTAATTCTCTATTTAAAACCATCTTAGAATCAGGTGTAAATCCGCTATAAACATGTAAAATCTTATTAAAATTTTGACTTTCTATATAAGATTTTATTTCATTTAACTTTTTCTCGGGGAAATCTTTGATATCGTTTTCATATTCTACAAATGCTTTGTTAAATCTATCTATTTGATCTTTTGTTAGATTTTCTTTTTCAGAATTTCGTCTTAAAACATATTCGTTATATTCTCCTTTGTCTTTGAAATTCAAAATAGTCTTTTTATCTTTTTCTTGATCTTGAATATTATTTTCTTCTTTATCTTCTATTTTTGAAAATTGTTTGTTAAATTCTTCTTTAATACGTTTCTTAAAATCAACTAACGATTCATAAGGTTTCGATTCTAATTTGAATCCTGGAGAGCTGGCTTTATATTGATTATCACCTTTCATCTTAATCACAATTGTTTTACCATCTTGTTTCACGTAAGTCTGAGTGATTTTCTTAAAACCATTCAATTCATTAAGTTTTTCATCTATCTTAGAAGTAATATCTTCTTTTAACTTATCAAGTTTCTTATCTAAAGTTTCTTCAGTAAGACTTTCAGATTTCTTCTGTTTCTGAGATTCTAATTTATCCTTAATCTTACCTAATACTTCTTCACCAAGATCTATTTCACCTTTTTCTTGTGCAGCTAAAAGTCTTTGTAAAGCATCTGTTATTCCTGTATTAGAATTATTCTCTTCTTTAGGATTTCTTTTATTTAATTCTTCTTGTGCAGCTTGTTTAACTTCAGGTAAAGCATCTTTATCGTTTATCGCTGCTTGAAGTTGTTCATCACTTGCTTTAGAAGCATATGAATTTACATCGTTTACTTTAGAAGATGTTTTATCTGTTTGATCATCTTCTTTTTTAGCTTTCTTAGCACCACTTTTTGGTTTCCAACCGTTTTCAGTCCTAATATAAACTTTACCTCCCCAAGTTCTCTCTGTACCAATAGGTGCACCTTTCTTACTCTTTTCTATAATTTCGTCCACAAATTGTTGCATATCATTCATATTAGTCGTACCTTTAGGCAGTGAAAGAGAAGGTGAAGAGCAAGTAGGTAACGACTCATCCTTCTTCCTTTGGATAGTCGGGGAAAGATCGGCTATTACTTCCCTTTCAAAAGCGATTTCTTCGGGAATCGCTTTTCTTAATTTATCTTTAATTATATTTAATTCGCTGTCCTTTTCGTTGGCATTCTCAAATTTTCTTATGATATTTACAGCATCAAACAAAGCGCTGGTATTTTCTCTAACGTCTGCGGAATTGGACTGCAGTTTAGATGAAAATTTCAGCGCTTTCTTTTTATCTCTCCAAACTAACAAACCTTCATTTACCCAATTTAATATAGACTGCTGACTTTCTTTAGGATAAATACTTCTTATAGAAATTACAATAGCATCCTTTTCTTTAAAATCAATCTGTAAAGCAATAAGTAAATTTACATTATTACTTTTTAAATCAGTTATAACTACCTTTGATGTAGGTTGAGTTTTACTATTAAATATAAAAATAGGATGATTTAAAGCAAAAGGTAAATTCCTTACATCCCTCAAATCAAAAGGATGATTGTTTTTATATTTTTTACTCGATTTTAAAGATAGAGTTTGCGCTGCTATTTGAATCTTCTTATTAGGGAATCCAGCACTTAATAATATATTTTCAGGTTTTCCTAATTCATAAACATATTTATTTGATAGTTCACCTTTAATTTGTTTATCAAGCATCTTATTAAATTGTTCATTAATTTGATATAATTTATTCTCACCTACATAAACCCAACCGTAAGGAGTTTTACGATAATCAAACTTACCGTAACGTCTTATCTCACCAACAGAAGCTCTACGAGCTTTCATCAGTTCATCAAATCTACTTTGAAATTCTATATCAAAATTTTCACTAACCATAATCTCAAATTATTAATAAATACAAAAAGATAGTCTTGATTGGATCTCCTCAGCACAGGCCAATTCCTTGCAGGAAATATCTAATAAAGACTATCTTACGAATTTTTAATGAAGTTGTAGACGATACTTTGTTTGTTTCAAAGTAGCTAAGAAGTCCTCTATCCAAGACATTTCACCAACATAATCAATGTTATCTTTGATAGCTTCATGGAAATCTTTTGTACGTTCAATGATTAAATCAATCAATTCAATAGGTTCGTTTTCTTCAATCTCTTCACCATTAACTTCACCATCTCCAAAACGACCAAATCCACTTTGACCGGCTTCCATTATCTTATCTTCGTAATCAGATAATTCGTCAATTAAATCATCAAGATAAACATGTTTAGAATTATCTAATTCTCCCCAATGAATATTTTTCGTTCTTGTTTTTACTCCTTCAAGAAAATTAGCATAATCTACAAAAACACCGTACATCAAATCTTTTGCCTTTGCAAGTTGAGAACCATCATCTAAAGCTGGATTATTGTTAACTTCTTTTCTAATATCGTTAATTCCCCAAGATTTTTCAATTTCTACTGAATCGTCTATTATACTTTCAATATCAAGTTTTCCTGACTCCTTCATCTCGTCTATAATAGATTTGAAAACCTCTGCTTGATCAAGATCATTGAAATTAATCAATAATTTAAAACCTTCTGTATCATTTTCAGTATTAACAGATTTTTCGATATTTTCTGATTTTCTCAAACTATGCATTCTAATAGTACCATCAAAATTCCAAGTCTGTTCGCCGTTATCTTCTGTTTCTATAGTTATAGAGAATTTCTTGTTAAGAGTCATTACCTTCTGTAACATTCCTAACATATCAAATAATTTATCACCATGATTTCCATCAGAATCTGAAAATGAAAATTGACCTTCACCATAGGTGTATTTATTTGGTTCTATAGGTTCAACTACCTTAGGTTCATATTCTATTTTCTTGAATGTGATAGCTTTCTCAATCTTTTTATCATCAATACCATCTCCTTGTGGCCCTGTAGTATCATCTTGAAGATCTTCTTTCTTCAACGGTGCTACATCGTTCATACCCATACCTTTTTCAACATCTTCTTTCTTATTCCAGCTTTCAGGTAATTCATTTTCAAGACCAAGTTCTTTAGCACGTTTTTTAATCCATGCTTTCACTTCTGATTTAGGCATATCAGAAGCACCTACTAATCGAATTGCATCTTTTAAATCTTGACTATTTCTAATAGGATACTTACCATTAGGCATAGCTTCACCTCTTTCTGCAAGATCCATTCTTTCTTTGTGAGAAAAATAAGTTTTATTGTTTGCTTTTTCAATTTCATCAGGATGTTGTTCGCAATAAGATTTAAACACTTCTTCTGAAATATCTCCATTAAAATATGCTTTTTGAATTTTGATTAAATTTGAAGGTTTTTGCTCCAGACCAAGAATTTTCTTCAAATTATCCTTCATATCAAAAATAAATTCATAATCATCTAACTCTGTTCCTGGTTCAATCCAAGCACTTCCAATTTCTTCTTCAGAATCAACAACTACAAAAGCAGGGGTTTCTTCGCTTACATGACCTATAAAATAATGAATTTCAAAATCCTTACCTGTTGCAACAGCTGTTTCAAAAAGAATATCTTCAGGAATATCTATACCGGTTTCTTCAAGCAACTCTCTTTGTGCTGCAGTACGAAAATCTTCACCAGCATCAACATGTCCTCCAGGAATACACCATTCGTCTGTATGATTACCTTGATCTCCAGCTCTTTGAAGAATCAATAATTTAGAACCTCTAAAAAGTAAAACATCTGCATAACGAACTTTACCTGTTTTAGCTTTAATGATGTCATTATAAATAGATTTAGAAATTTGTTTATCTTTATACATTATCTTAAAATCATATAAAGATTTCATATCTTTCAATATATCTACAATTTCTGCATCATTTTCGAGTTTTATCATAGATTTCTCTATAGAAGTTTTCTCTTTATAAGCTTCTGAAATATTCTTAACATGATCTGAAATAAACTTCTTATTACGTTCTTCAACTTCCTTTCTATCTTCATCACTTAACGTTGAAATACTTTTCAAAACACTGTTCTGTTCTGAAAATTCTGCAGCAAGTTCATCTACTCTTAAAGAATTTTTATATGACTTTTCAAGCAACTGCTTGTATTCTTGAATCTTATCTTCTTTTGATTGAAGACCTAAAAACTTTTTTATATTCATAGCTATAATATTAATTTTCTGTTTAAAATTACAATATATTCTATATCAATCACCCTTTATACATATATTATTTGCATAAAAAGTAGAATTTTTCTTTACGAACTTTATATTATAAAGAATTTTATTAATAGTTTCCATCTTTTCAAGTCTATCAACAACAGCATTTTTACCGTTAAGATATTTGATCTTTGATCCTTTTTTCAAGTCTTTGACTTTAATTCCTTTCATACTATTTAAATGAAGAATGCTGTCACCTGAAATTCTTTCTAAGATTCCTTCTTTATCTGTATGATAATATACGTTATAAACATCTTCATCTATAGATGTTAATAATTGTTCTATAGAATAAATTCGATTGTATTTTTTATCACTTGTAACAACCAAATCACCTGGTCTCAAATCTTTTAAAAATTTTTCACCTTCAAATGTTTGAATTTCAATAAAACCCGAATTAAAGCCTTTCATACTATTTTTATTTTAAACGACAAATTCTTTATCACCAACATAAATTCTAACCTTACTTTCTCTCTGAATCTTTCTTTTGTAATCTTTAGGAGGAATAAATATTTTTAATTCATCGTCCCAAATATATCCTTTAGGAATATAGCGAAGATTACATCTACAAAACGGATGTTGTGGTCCAAGAACAGGTTTCCAATCTTTTCTTTTTAATCCTATATTATCGCCATTAGCTATAAGGTCAATTAATTTAAAAATCCTTGGTTTTGATCCAATGCCTTGAGTTGTATAAGCATGAATACAATAAGAGCAAGCCTGAGGATAGACTTCTTTATAAACAAGTGCTTCAGCTCCATGATTCTCCATAATTTGCTGAGCAACACCTATCTGATAAATACCTTGCATTTCTGTCTCGACAATCCTACCCCAATCTCTATTCCAATCTTCAAGTGAATGTCCTATATCACTAACTATACTTTGAATAGATTTCTTTTTAAGAACTCCTTCAATCATTTCTCTCTTGATTGTAGTGTGTTCGAGTATTCTTTGTTGTTCGGTAAGTAATTTTATTTCTTCTTGTGATACAGCATTATTTATAATATCCTTCATTCTTGAACCTATACTTTTTATATAAGCATAAGAACGAGTAGCTGCTGCATTAAACATAGCTTTCTCAGTATTAGAGAGAGTTTTGAATTGTTTTCTTTCTATATACTGAGAAAAGTCGTTATAATCTATACTTTGAAGTTGAGATGGTGATAAAACACCTGATAACTTACCGAATAAATAAGATTGATAATATGGAGAAATCTTTCCTAATTCTTTTCTCCATTCAACATTATTCCTTTCAAGTAATATTTTATCCTCAGGAGTAAGTTGGTTGACTCCAAGAACATCGGCAATGATTTTAGCTAAACGAAAATCAATAATGCCAAAAAGTCTTTGTATTTCGTTAGGAGTGAATATCATTTTATTAATTTCAACATTTCTTCAGTCAATGAATTCATCATATTATTCGTTTGAGTAGCTATCATAACTTGAGCTACTCCTTCATAACCGCATTGAACCTTTGGATATCTTATAGGATCTTTAACATGACGAACAATATCTGATTTCTTAGACATTTGTTGTACTTCAACACCTTTTATCCTTTTAACAAGATGATTCATAATCATTTACCAAAATTTTTACCAATATAATCAAATGCTGCCGTCATAATAGGATTATCAATTGATTTATATTTATCAAATGGATTTTTACTCTCATCTTGTGGTACACCTTCTTCATCCATTTCTCCAGGCACTGAACTTCCAAACATTTCTTGCTGTTGTTTTGATGCTTGAGCTTGTTGATAAACTTGATTTAAAATAATATCATTCTCAGAATCAAATTCTCTACCTGAATACTTTTTAAAGATATCTTGCATAGAAACCATACCTGATTCGAGTTTGATTTTATCAAGATTTACTTGAGTTTCTTCATCTTCAACTTCTATACCTGTAAATACAAATTCATAATCTTCATCAATTTCACTCACAATATATTTTGTGATGATATTTTCAAGAAAAATCAAAATAGGTTTGAGACCTTTTTCTCTACTATGTTGCAATCTCGCTTTTTGTCCATCTTGACCAAATATCTGTGCTTGATTTTTAAATGAAAAACCTAATTCAGAAGGATCAATTCTATATACAGAACAAACCATAATAACAAGAAACTGAGCCCATTCTTGATATTCCATTTCACGATTCGATTTATCTAAATCAATCCATTCAAGATCTATACCATTAATGACGGGAGTTCGTTTTGCATTTCTTACGCCTGTCATCATTTGACTCCATGCTTGTCTGAATTCATTCATGTTTGAATCAGATATATTTGCATTCTTAACATTGATAAATCCTTTAGGAGTTGAACCTATTGAGAAATTATTCATATTATATTGAACACTCCATAATATACCTGTAATAAGTTCAACTAAAATTTCAAGTTCAGATGTACCATATCCATTCTTTCTAATATCAGAAGATTTATTTCTAATACCAAATCCAAGCTCCCAAGGATAATATAAAATAGGTTCTTTAGTTGTAGGATTAATAAGAATTTGATCATCCCATGTCATACAAAATCTCGGTAAATAACCTTTAAAACGATAATCTTCTAATCGTTCTCTTTGCTTCGGATCAACACTATCTAAAAAACGAATTAAAGAAGCGTCTACAGCTCTATATTTTTTAATATTCCATCCTTTATCTCTTACAACTTCAAAAGCAAGTTGATCTAAAGTAAGGCTATCGAAAGCTATCTTTCGAACAAATGTTTGAAAATCGTCAATATTATCCCATTTTTCATTAAAACCACTGTTCATCAGAAATTCAACAATCTCTTCGATCTTCTTTTTCTCAACACTTGAAATCTCTTTCTTTGATTCTTTAAACAAAGAAGTCTTTTTTCTAATAGTAAATCCTTCTTTTTGATCATCTTCTGAAAAATGAAGAAAATTCTGTATTTGTTCAATACGTGTATTCACGATAGAACGAATAATATGTATATTACCCATTCTACGAAGAATTTCAAAAGATAAAATACCTTTTGAATCTTTAAATCCTTTACCGTTTCCTGAAAGATCATTGGGATCGAAAAAGACTGACTGAATTCTTCCTGAATTAGGAGTTATTTCTCCTAAATAGAGGTTTGCTTTCATTATTTCTTCAGGATTATTTGAATTTAAAGATGCTTGTATTTTACTTTGAAATGCATACGGTATTGATTTTTGCAATCTATTCAATTCGTCTAACGAAAGGTCAGTCAGGCTATTAAAACCTGACTTTTCCTTTGTATTTATTCTTTTTCTCTTTCCCATTTTATCAACTATTATGCAGATGCACCAGCATCTTGAATTAATGTTACTGTAACAGTTTTACCACCTTCACTTGCTGTAACTACAGCTTGACCTGAACGTTGATCTCCTGTATTTGCTTCAGCTATTACTGAATATTCAGAAGAACCCTTCGAAAATCCAGTTCCACTTACTACAGTAGTATAATCAACTACAATTGCTGCTCCAGAATCTTTACCGTTTATCTTTTTTCTGTTTCTTAGATGAAACACCAAAAGTTTTTGTTTCTCCTGCTGCTACAAAATTTAATGCATCAGGATCTACACTTAATGTATATTCATAAGTAACAGTACCTGCAGCTTGAGTTAAATTAATTGTTGCAGTTTTATCACTTTCATTCTGAGTAACCACCACATTTCCAGTTCTCTGAGATTCTGTATCATTTTCTGCTGCAACTACATTATTACCTGAACCTTTCGTGAACCCTGTTCCATTTACAACAAATGAAAATCCAACATCAGTAGGATCACCATTATTATTACCATTAAGCTTTTTCTGTTTTTTAGAATTTACAGTAAAAGCTTTCGTCTCACCTGTATTAACAAAGGATAAACTTGTAGGATTCGTTGTAATTGTATAATCATAAGTTATAACAGAAGCATCTTGAGATAAATTAATAGTTGCTGTATTTTCACTTTCTTGAGAAGAAATATTTAAAGTTCCTGTTCTCTTTGAAGTTCCAGGATTTTCAGTAGCTGAAACATTTACACCACCACTTATAACTTCATAATCAAAACCAACTCCTGCTATTTCTATATCATAACCAACCTTAATAGGTGAACCTGAAGGTTTATTATTGACTAACTTTTGTTTTGTATGAGTAATATCTACAGTTTTAAACTCTCCAGTATTTACAAAATTTACATCTATAGGGGTAGCAGTAAGAATATAACTGTATTTTACTTCAGATGCTGCTTGTGTAAGAGAAATATTTAAAACTTTATTACTTTCACTCTGTGTTACTTTTAAAATACCATTTCTTACTTGATCTGTAGGATTCTCAGAAATAGTCACAGTACCACCTTTACTTACTGAATAAGGTGAAGCTGTTTCGAAAGTAACTTCTAATGCAATTTGACTTCCTGAAGGTTTACCATTTACATATTTTTGTTTATAAGAAGTTACTACAGCTTCTTCATCACCTCCTGTATTATCGAAAGTCAATTCAGACATTTGAGTAGTAAGAAAATATCTCATTTCTTCTACTACATCAACGAGAATTTGAGATTCGTTATTTAATCCCTCAGGATATGAAATAAGAATAAGAGTATTATTAATAGCCCACTCTTTAAAAGTACCTACATTATAAATATGTCCAGGCATAATCATTATACCTAATGACTTAAAGTAATCTATATCGCCAACAGTATTTTCTGTAACGAATACATTCAACTGACTGTCTATACCATCAGTAATAACAGTCAGTTGTTTAGATTTATCTTGAGTTGTAAATAAAAGTCTCAACATAAATTTTACTTTTTAGCAGTTAATTCGAATTTTTGAATTCCACTTTCAGCAGTGATAACAACATTTAAATCTTCTTTTTCTACAAGACCTAAATCTTCTAAAGAGAATGTCATTTCAGTTTCACGTGATTTAAGAATAGCAATCAATCCTTTCTTATCACCACGAATATTTCCATAACGACCTGCTGATTCATTCAATGTTACAGTATTAGGAAAGTGAATTTCAACTTCTTTTTTAGAAGGAATAGAAGTTCTAATTGTCAATACACATTCGTCATCTCCATTCCATTCTCCTTCTACACCAACAAGTTCATTTAAACCTTGTGGAGTAATTTCAAGAGTCAAACCTTTTGTTTCAGCAAAATCAACAAGTTCTTGATGCATTACAGAATGTCCTACTTTCCAAGGAAATCCAAGTTTCAAAAGTTCATTACTTCCTTCTACTTGTTCTTGAGTAGCAGAAACATCACCTGGAGAAACTATTCCTCTTATTTCAGTAATAAACACCCTTTTTTGATCACAACTACCATCAGTTACAACTACTGCATCAATATTATTATCTTCATCTATAAATCTGTAAAGTCTCATAATTCTTAACTTTTAAATTATTATACAAAATTGTTATTTAGAATTCCCATTTTCATCCCAATCTTTCAAAAACTTTCTTATTCTTTCAGGAATAAAATTAGGATGAACTTTTGCTAAATTTTCTATTATCGAAAATGCTTCGCGTATCATTAACGCTTGACAAACAAGTGTTCTAAATAAAGTAAATTGATCTTGTGAATCTCCTTGTATTGTAAAAGAACACATTACATTACCTACTATAAGAAGAATACTATAAATAATCAACTTTATAGGTAATCTTGCAAAACCGTTACTACTTAAATCTTTCTTTTTAAAATGATGCCATATAGAAGTCATTGTATCTATAACAATGAAAATGACCAACCAATTAAGAAACTCCCAATCGTTCCATAAATATTTTTCTATCCAGTCCATAATTGGTGCAATTGGTATAGCTGTTATGAAAGGCCAATAATAACTATACAGATATTTTCTCATATATTTTGAATTAGAAAGATGAGCCATATCAACATTCTTTTTTAGTCATCTTAATTAACTTTCTTTAAAAGATCATCAAGATGTTCACGATATATTTTTCTTTCTTTTAAATCATCATTAGCCTCTCTCCAAAGAAGTTTTTCTTGAAGTTTTTCACTTTTATCGTAACCTTGTTCTTTAAATCTATTTACTCTATTTTCAAAATAATCTTTACCGTCTTCAAAAGTTTTAAGTTGACGTTCAAGTACTTGTTTATCAAGTTCTTTTGGTATTTCAGATTTAATTTTATCAAAATCTTCTTTACTTTCTTTTATTTTGTCTAATTGATTTCTATACCATTCTGTCTTTTTTAATTTATCGAGTGGTAATATAAAGAAATCTTTTCCATTATTATCTTTAGATTTTTCCTCCGCATCGAAAAGCTGTTTTTCTAAATTAATAGTCTTGCGTAAAGCTTGTTCATATTTGTAAATATAATCTTTTGTTTCTCCTTCAATTCTTTTAGCTTGAGCTTCCGGAGTGTTTTTATCTTCAAACCATTCAATTTTTAAACCTTTTTCTTTAGCAAATTTGTTCAGTTTATTGATTTGACTTGGAGTATCAAACTTTGAAGCACTGATTTTTCCATCTTTAATACGAAAAGTTTTTTGATCAATCGTTACTTTTGAAGGAACTTTCTTTTCTTTTGAAGAATTATCTGATGTTTCGCTCATTGATGTTTCACTAACTTCTTGTTTAGTAGCATTACGAGTACCTTTTGCTTTCAATCTCCAACCTTGTGCAGTTTTGATATAAAGTTTACCACCATAAGTTTTCTCTGTTCCAATAGGAAGTGCTTTTGCTTTTTCAATCGCATCTTCGTCTGCACAATTAATACCAGCAATACCCTTCAAAATATTCAAAGAAGTCTCTTTATAACGAAGAGAAGATTTATCATTTATAGACTTGAAAATACCGTCAGGTATTTCTACTGTCTCTACTTGAGTAGGTCTATAATAGACAAGACTCTTAGTCAAATCGTTTTCAACTACAATTGCTTTTTCAAGCATTGCATATTCTGCTGCTGCACAATAAGTCTCGAATTCGTTTAATTCACCTTTCTTAGATTTTTCAACCACATCATGTGAAAAAGCGTCAACTTGATTAGAATTAAAAGATTCAAAATTATTTTGTTCAATAAATTTATTGAACTCATCTCTTGTATATTCTCTGATTTCCATATAACTTACGTAATTTTAAATTTATTGCATAAAAGTAATCATAAATTTACGTATCTCAAACAATTATATTATAATTCTTATTTCATTTTCAGTCCTACACTTATCTCGAATCCTTTTAACCTTATCTAAAATGTTTAATAAATTGTGATTACATAGTATAATATTTTCAATTTCAATCAATTCATCTAATCTATCGTTCCTATAGAATTCATCAATTATTTTTACAATTTTCCTTTGAATTATTTCTTCTCCAATATTATCTGATATCTTATATAATTGTGCTTTAACTCTATAATACGCTCTATAACAAGGATCTTGAATCAATTCTAATCTACTTTCACTATTATTTTTAGAACATTCACCATTATAACCTTTTCTATCGTATATCAATTTTTTACTCTTATGTACAGAACCTATTCTTCTTTCTACTTTAATATGAAAATGTTCGAGTATAATATTAAGCGCTTCATTAAGTTCTTTTCTACTATTAGGGGAAAATATTGTTTTCGTTCTTGTTCCTTTATGTTTACGAATCAACTCATCATTAGGATTTTTACTTCTATATCTAAAATATTTCTTTAGTTGTGGTATTCTTTGACTTATTTCTTCGAATTTATGCAGTATATTCCTTACTTTATATATAGATAAGCCTGTTTTTGATGCAATATATTCAACACTTTCATAATGTTGAAATTTAGATGCCATTTTTTCTGCTTTTTCAAATGGATTATCATCCTTCTTAATAGGTAAGATGTATTTTGTTATTCCGTATTTTGCACTTATAAGGCATTCTATCACTTCCAATTCCTCTATACCAAAATGATATAATTCATCTTTGATCCTAAAAGTAGCTCTCATTGGATTAGTAAGATTGTGAAAATAAATTCTATTCTTATAATATTTATAATCACCGTTTTCATCTTTCCATTCACTTTGTTCTTCCGGTAGAGGGTCTTCTTTTAAGATTTCAACATAAACTTCTCCTTTTTCAAACTTTAATCTTATAAGATTGTAAGTATAAGTGAATTCTAATAAGATTTTCTTTACCTTATCTGTAGATAACATTAATTCTTGGGAGATTAGATCAATTAGATCTTTCTTAGAAGAGAACTTTCTGCAAGGATAATCTTCAACCATTCCTGCAATCATCATCAGGATTTTAAAAACTTGCCTTTCGACTATATTATATATTTTTTTATTCATGTTATTTTTTGATTTTTTAGTGTTGTAAAGATAGATAGAATTCTTCAATCTACAACCTATAAAAAGAAAAATCTGAGTAACGCTTTACTCAGATCAATTTCTTTACTAAAAAACCAAAAAATTATTATGAACAAAATTTCTTTTGCCGAAAGTAAGCCTCGCGGCTTTCTGAGTGTAAAGATACTACCTTTTTTCATATCTGCAATCGATAGAGTGTAAATCTCTGTCACTCTCATTTATTCTTTAATCTATTCTTAATCCCTTTATTTATGCAGGATTGAAGATTTCTGAAAATCTATTATATAACATAATTCTATGTAATAGGATTTTCTCTTATCTTTCTTATATTCCTAATAAAAAGAATAAATATAATTATTAAACTCCTTATTCTTATAAGGAATATAATAGAGTTTAATTTCTCCTCAATCCCGCATAAATAGGAAGTTATAAGAGAAGAGGAAGGATTAGTATCAAAAACATAAAAAGCAAAATGAAAAACCAAATAGGATTCAAAGGCTTTTTATCGTCATTATTCTCTACTTCTGAAATGTATTCAGATCTTTCTTGATCTATACGATCACTTTCTATTCGAGATGGTGAAGTAGAAGGTCTATTTGTCACCACTTCATTAACCTTTCTTTTCCCGACCATATAAAGTCCTAAAAAAGCAAGAAATGGTGAAAAGAAAATAGCAAGAATAACCCAACCTGTTTGACTTCGATTAAATCGTTCAGCATATTTGCTTACTGCCCATAATAAAAAGATTAATCCTGCTGCACTCCAAAGAATGCTAATCATACTAATAAGAAAAAAGTTTAATGGATTCATAATTTAAATTTTTAATTAGTTAATAAAATCTACTTGAATTTCTCCCGTTTCTATTTGTTTTATCAAGTCTCTTATATCCTCACTTACAAGACTTGATATTCTACCTATATCATCTTTAAAACCTAATAAATAAGCTCCATGTTTTCCTTGATAGAAGTCATTATATTTCTTCTGAGCTATCCAAGGATATGGAGCTTTAATAAAACAATAGGGTCCTGTAATTTTATAGTAATAAGGATTTTGTTTAATAGAACCTACTAAGAAAATGGTAGGTTCTACAGATTCTACTTCAAAAGCTTCAATTGGATGAAGTATATGATAATCCATAATTTTTCTTGTTGAACGAGCTTGATGTTCGTTAACTTTTTCGTAAATCATTCCATTGTAAGAAAAGAATTCTCCTACTTTAAGATTTTTAAATAATATCATATCAATATAATTTTAATAATTAGAAGTTCTTTGATGTGTACTGTTCATAATCTATTCTTACATATTTGTTTCAACCTCTCTAAATCTTTTCGTTTAGGCTCGTCTGCATTCTTAGTAGCGTCTATTATTGTCATATCGCTAACTATTGCAATCCATTGTTTTCCCGTTACAGGACTTGTATAAGTTACTTTATAGTGTCCATAACCTGATTGGATAAAATTAAAATCTGAAAGTTGTGTCTTTGTTTTCATAATTTCTTTATTTTTAGTTATCTTTCTTTTGATGCGATAAAGATACCACTTATTTTGGAGATAACAAACCTTTATCTATATTTATGGTCGAAATTAAGGACTTTTAATAAAACTCTATCAATCTCTCTAAGTCAGGAAGCAGTTTCTATAATACGTCTTTATATTATGTTTGATGGTGTTCAAGGATCACCGATAATAAAATGGTTCACAGATAATGCAAGTGATAGAATAAGTGAAAATATTTGGACATTTATTGACGTTCCTTTAGGAACAGAATTGATTCTTGAGCCTCAATGTGAAGATTGTGAAATACATTTTGAAGATGATTACAATCAAATACCGATCGGAGTAGACGGAAATTATTCAAGTAGTACAGATTTTGAGAATTATAGATATACAGATAGAGATGGTAAAGTTACAGGTAGAATACGACTTGGTTATAATATGGTTGAAGAAATGGTATTAACTATTTATTAAGAGTATATAATAGTCGGGTAACATGTTACCCGACTATTATACAATATATTAAGGATATTCAACTGTAAAATCCATTGCTATAGGATTTGTATATCCTTCAAAATAAACTAAAGCTCCAATTGTTGCTCCATTTACACGACTACTTAATTGAGCTTGTAAAAAAGATCCGCCACCAGTATGTATAACACTCATATTTTCAATATATAAACCTCCTGTAGTTTTTGTTACTGTATATGACGATATTTTTGGCATTAAAGCAGCTACAGCTATTGGTGTAGTACTACCACTGGCAATAATTTTGAATGTATAACCGTATATAATATTACGTAACATATAATTATTAGGATTATCTACCTTTAGAACTGGTCCTGTTGAATCATTTATATAAACCTCAGAAGTTGCATAAGCACAATTAATTACGACTAAGGTGGCTTGTGTCACTTCTCCTGCTTCCTGACTTAGAGAGATTGATAGAGTTTTACCACTACCTTGTTGAGAAAGAGTAAGTGTACCTGTTCTTTGTGAAGCAGTAGGATTATTTGCAGCTACTATATAAATTTCACTTGTATCATAGGAAGAAACAGAGAATGTACTATCTCCACTAATACTTGGTGTATATGGAACTGCTGCTACTTCTGTAGTTGGATTACCATTTATATATTTTCGTCTTATTGAATTTACTGCTATTCTTTTTGTTTTACCTGTTGCTATAAATGAAAGACTTGTAGTAGCTGATGTAAATTCATGACCCCATGTAATAGAAGCTGCAGCCTGAGTAACACTAACAGTAAAAGTATTTCCACTAACACTCTGAGTAAAGACAACACTCCAACTTCTTGAACTTTCAACAACATTTTCTGTTACAGAGAAAGTCGTTCCTGATACAGTCAAACCTCCTCCTGGAGAAGATGATGAATAATCAAGATTTTCAGTACCAACTTGATGTCCATTAATATACTTCGTTCTATAAGAAGTAACTGAAATAGATTGACTATTTGCTGTCGCACCAAATGAAAGACTTGTTGTTGATGGTGAGAATGTATAAGTATAAGTAGGAACTCCTGCAGCCTGAGTAAAGTTCACAGTAATTTCTTGGTTAGTAACAGACTGTTTAACACGAATATAACCTGATTTCTGTGATTCTGTCGTTTGATCTGCATTAGCATGTACTGAAACTGAATTTCCACTCACAGAATAAGTTGCCCAACTTGCATTGAATTCTGAAACTGACCAAGCAAGAGCTTCACCTCCAATTGTAGAGGTAACAGTAAAACTTTCACTACCAGTATTCTGAGGTAATTGAAATGAAGTTCTACTTACACTAAATGCAGCTTCAGCATATATGACATTATCCATAATAGGAATAGCAACATCTGAATAACTTCCGTCTATTCTTGCAAATGGAGAAGTATCTAAGATTTCTTTTTTTGTTAGAAATCTATCTGCACCACTACCACTCGGGAATTCAGGTATTTTATTATGAACGAGATTTCTCGTTGCAAATTCTTTACTCATATTATTAATCTTATATAAACGAATAAAAACAATCTTATCTATAAAGTAATTCGTGAAGAGTCAGATCTTTTTTCCTTCTTATAGAAACATTCATATATTTAGGAAAGTCAAGATTTTCTTCATTTAAAAAGTCAACGAATACTTGCCATGAAATCATATAAACAGAACCACAACGAAAATCCATCTTATACATTTTCCATAAAGGTTTATCCTCTTTAATAGAAATACATTTCAAAGGATCTTGTTCATCGTTAGATTTAAAGTTCTCAATAAGTTTCATCTTACCAAACCAAGAAATATTATATCCAGGAATAAGAACAAGAATATCTTCCTTAGGATATTCAAGATATTCCTCAATTATCTTTACTTCTTCATCAGAGATAAGCATTCTATCTTTAATTTGAGAAAGGTATAGACGAAATCCTTTCATTTCGTCTACTACCCAATTATAACCTATTTTATAAGTACTCATAATTATAGAATTTCTTCATTTTTATTCCATTCTTCATTATTTAGGATGTTACCAAGTTCTCTACTGTTATGTTCGTAAACCGTTAGTTTATCCTCATCAGTCAACACAGGATGCACAAAGTCATAATGAAGAATAACCTTACTTCCGTTCACACTCTTACGCGCATGCTCAGGTACTACTATTCCCTTTTGCAAGCACCATTCTACTGTTACAATTACATATTTCATCCGTTTAATCTTTTAGTCCAAATTTCATTTAACTTTATCTTCTCTTGCTCTATTTCATCAGGAGTGAGAGATTTATCGTAGAGGGCGAAGTAATAGATAGCATCATACAGATAACGATTATCATTCTTCCTGGTATTCCCTAAATATAATATATCAGTATCTGTTCCTGTTCCTTTTGTTATATTAGTTCCATTATAGGATGTACTCGTCTGATATGATATCGAATCAGATTTTTCTACTAATATTGAAGATAAAGTACCAAACGAACGGCATTGATCATTTGTACTATTTTTAAGAAATTCAAAAATGAAAGCACCAGTATCATAAGATAAACTCTTAGAAGCTACTATTGTTTCATTATCATTTTGTTTATCCCAAATCTGTCTCCTACATATCACTGTATAATCCGTTTGTATCGGCATATTGTCACATATAGCATAATCATCTACATCATCGAATACAAGAGAACCTGCGTTGTCAGGAAGAAATTCAACAGTAACATCACTAATATCTTCAAAACTTATTAATCTAAAATCTCTAATGATAGCCTTACTGGAGCTATTTATAGGAGTAATGTTGTATTTGTATGCAGGAATAGTATGTATGCCGTTTGTTAATTTGCTTATAACAACAGGATAAACAGAAGTTTCGCCATTAAATTCGTTTCTATTAACCAAAACATTTGAGTTATTAGGGATACCGCTAACTTTAATTTTAAAAGCAGGGATTGTTCCTGAGAATACTTCTCCCACTCTGCCTTCTATCCCTTTGGATTCCGATATTGGATTACCTTTTGCAAATATCTTAAACGTGTTTTGATTGACATAGCTTATGCTCGATCCTATATAGTTTGTCCTATCATAAACATATTTCCCAAATCCACTACTTCCAGCAAACGCAAAGTTTTTCAGTACAAGTTCATGCCCCTTGTAACCACTTATTGAATCAGGAGGATTATCATTGCTGTATCCTGACATAAACCAAGCGTCAACAAGGGACTTATCAAATGAAATTTCTGATTCAGTTCCATGTACATGTCTAAATGGAATTCCTATACCTCTTCCTATCATACTATATACTCCTGATTAGACGAAAGTTTCTTATTATTAAAAACATAACATCTTGACATTTCATTACCAACCTATATTAAATTGTGCAGTCGTTCCATCTCTATATACCGTTTCCACTAAATAAGGAATAGGTAAACCAAGATTAGCAGTAATTTCTGCTTCAGAGATCGTATAATCTTCTCTACCACCAACAAGTCTTACTTTAATTGTACCTTCAGTAAGAGGTATAACATAGAAGTAATTAGGTCTATCATTTTCTTCTCCAAGAAAAGTCGTATTAAGAGAACTTTCTATTAACATACCAATAGATAATGCTCTTGAGATAGTCATAGATGAAACTGTTCCATTTTGATTGACTATCGCTGTTCTATTATAACTTATATTTTTATTCATATCTTAAAAATTAACAATTGATTGATTTCCTAAATTTGAATATGGTTTTAAAATATATTGATTAGAAAGTAAATAACAGTTCGTTTCTAAAGCAACAGATACATCATAATATAATGTACTCGACATATCAATTTCAACAGCTAAATAACCTTCGTTAGAATTTGACGTATAAAGTACGCTGGGGAATATTGATGTGTTAGTATGTTGAAGTACTTTAACATGAAGGTTATTTTCTATTACACAAAAGTAGAAAGTTAAAAAAGTTGCATTTAAATTTGATATCCTTTGAGTGATTGTAACCATACCTGAACAAGTATTTTCACTTAAATTTAAAGGACATCTAAGAATATTATAATAATTTCTACTGCTAATAGATAAAGATCCTCTAACTCTATTTCTTTGATAAGAAGTTGATTCATTGTTTGTACAAGATAGAATGTTGTTTGTACATTGAATCACAAGTCTTGTTACTGTTAAAATATCAATATCGCTTTCAAATGGAAATGAAGATGACATATTTAAAACCCAATTTGAAGCATCAGTATAAACACTTTTTGCATTCCAAATTGAAGTTCTCGTATTACTGGTTCCTAACGATACAATAGTTAAATCATTACTTTTAGCTTTTAAAACTAATTCCTTAACCCCATCTAAATCTAAGCCTAAATTATCTAAAATTTGTTGATGAGAAAAACCGGTATTAATATTTGCTAAATTTACACTAACATAATAAACATTAGCAAAATTATAAGATAATAAATCACTCGTAAGACTCATCGAACCTGCAGATAGAGTAAAAACTTCTTTTCTACTTGGATTATTAATATACTGAGGATTAGGTAAGTTAATGATAGTTAAAGTATAATTATTCGCATCTTCATCTACAGTAGCACTAAAATTAAAACAAGATCTTGCTACTGTAAGAGAATTATTAGTAGACGATCCAAAATAAGGTGGAATACCTTTTGATACCTTTTTACATATATTTTTAAATGCTTCTTCTCCACCAAATGCACTAAGAATATCTGACGAAGAAGCTCCTGTTTTTAGAGAAGAAACAGCATCAGGTATCAAAACCATTCCTCCTACTTCATTATTAAGAACTCGACCAATAGATTCATCTATCTCAGGTCCAGTATATAAACTATTATAATCGGCCATATTATATTAATTTTGTGAATATTCTGAACGTAAAGATAAGAAACATATTTAATATAAGAAACATATTTAATAAAAAACCGGATAATCTTTCTCAAGATCACCCGGTCAAACAACTTTTTATATAAAGATTCAAATCACAGAATGTTAAAAACGACAGAAACAATCATTCCGTATAAAATAAAAACAATAGCAAATGATACTGCAAATATACAATCATATATTTAATCAAACAACAATTACTCTATTTTCATATCAATTTTAAAGCTTCCTGCAAACCTGCTTCAAGTGCTTCTTCGTAGGTGTCCCAATTTCCACCATCATTAGGTCCTTTGGAATCATCATCTTCCATCCATGTGCCGTTATTGGCTTTCACAATAGCATAGCCATAACCACAAGCGTTACGGTATATTTCAATATGCAGGTTCTTGGTTTCACGCAGCCACTTTTGGGCGATATACAATGTTGGACACAAAAATTCAACTGATTCGTCATCTATTTCCGTACAACACGACATACTTTGCGGAAGGTCATATTTTGTAATAACCTTATTGCAGCCTATTATGTGTTCACACTTCCAATCAAACCCTTTATCTTTCAGTAGCTTTGCTGTCTCTAATGTTACAAGTCCTTCGGTCATAGTTCACTCCTCCTTATCTATCTTAATATCTGTTACTTTACCACAATTGATAAAATAATCATCACGATTGTATTGTCCAGTAATTATTGTACATAAGTAGAGATCTCCTCCTCTTTCACATTTTTCTTGTAGACTACAATTGCTACATGGTTCATCACTATGTATTGATACTAACTTATGCAACACTCCGTTTATTACTATTCCATTCTTTATTTCCATGATTATTTTCTCCTATGCGTTTTACGGTTTTTATTCTTCTTTCTACATTTCGCAATCTGCATTATGTGATATATTTAAGTCGTTCATAATAGTTGAAATAAATGGAGTATAATTATTACCCCTCATAATATTCTTTAGCCGCTTCTTCTAATGTCTGTTTCATTTCTTTTTGTTTTGAACCATGCGGCAGTTGATTTTCCTGCCGCATGGTAAAATTTTAATCAACTATAAATTCGGTTATATTTGGAACTGCTTGAATCCCTTCCATTACTTCTACACTTGTAGGGGTGACAATTGCAGTTACATGAGGATGATAATTCTCACACAGAAACTTAATCAAAGGCTTTGCTGCCTCTTTTAGTTCTTCTAATTTCTTCTTGTTTTCTTGAATATTATTTTCCATATATTTAATGGGTTTTACAAAGCCGCCCAAGGCTCATTACTATCTTGTTATTAATTAATTTTCTAAATTGTCCTATCATTTAATTCAGATAATGCTTGTTCAAACTCTTTGAGTTCCTTAATGGCATAATCTCTACGATAAGTAATTATATCACGAGTTGTGTAATCTATA